>JAESFT010000366.1_pt1 | contig 31644 bp, 27 predicted proteins | sample 9269451 | NCBI WGS metagenome assembly JAESFT01 (sample SAMN14502557, study PRJNA617106) | algae metagenome | isolation source: Scytonema hyalinum WJT4-NPBG1 and co-occurring heterotrophs from well... | place: USA: Mojave Desert, Joshua Tree National Park, California | collected 2006-05-25
ATGCGATGCCCGATGGCGGGCGGCTGATGATCGGGACCAGCAACACCGGTTCTTGCGGCATGCCGGTCGCGCCGGATATTCCGCCCGGAGAGTATGTGCTTCTCAGCGTCACCGATACAGGAACGGGGATGACGCCCGAAGTGGCAGCCCGCGTATTCGATCCGTTCTTCACCACCAAGCCGCTGGGGCAGGGCACCGGCCTCGGCTTGTCGATGATCTACGGTTTCGTCACGCAGTCGGGCGGACATATACGGATTGCCTCCCAGCCCGGCCGGGGAACGACGGTTTCCCTGTATCTGCCGAAGCATGACGGCGCAGCGGTGCTGGACGACGGAACAAGGGAAATCGCCGAGCCGCTGCCGGCGCCTGCTGCACTGAAGGTGCTGGTGGTCGACGACGAAGCCGATCTGCGCGACGTGCTGGTGGAGATGCTGCGCGAATGGGGCTATGCGCCCCTGGAGGCCGCCGACGGCGCGGAGGCGCTCAGGCTGATGACATCGACCGCCGACATCGATCTGCTGGTGACGGATGTCGGCCTGCCGGGCGGCATGAGCGGACGCCAGCTTGCCGATGCGGCCCGCATGCTGCACCCCGACCTCCAGGTATTGCTCATCACGGGGTATGCGGAGAATTCGGCGGTCCGCAATGGCGAACTGGCGCCGGGGATGGAAGTGATGACCAAGCCATTCGCGATGGAAGCTTTCGCCGGCAAGCTGCGCAGCATGACGGACGGCGTGCACAGGGCGATGCAACGGCGGGCATGATGCGCGGTTTTGCTCGTACGCTTACAAGGATGTACACTGCCTGCCGGTGAGCGACAAAGGACGGGCCGCCGCGCGGCGCAACCGTCTGCACGCTGTGCAAGATCAATATGACCTTTTGCCAATAGCGCCGTATGGACCTGCACGGCGCCGCTGGCAGCGGTCCACTCGTTTTGAATCACTAAGCTGATGAAATTCCTGTTCGACCGGCTGCGCCGGTATCTTCCGGAGCCCGTTAAAGTCAACGCGCGTGAACGCGCACGATCGATCATCGGCATGCTGGTCGGCCTGTTCTTCACAGGCGCGGCAAGTCGATGGCTCCTTGGCACATCGCCCGACAGCACATGGCTGGTCGCCCCGATGGGCGCTTCGGCCGTATTGCTTTTCGCGGTGCCGGCCAGCCCCCTGGCGCAACCCTGGCCGATGCTGGGCGGGAACGTGATATCGGCGCTGATCGGCATCTGCTGCGCGGCGTTGATTCCGTATCCGCTTGCGTCGGCGTGCGCCGCCGCCGGACTCGCGATCACGGCGATGTTCCTGTTGCGCTGCCTGCATCCGCCGGGCGGCGCCTTGGCATTGGGCGCCGCACTTGCGGCACCGGCGATCGCGCATGCCGGTTTCGCGGAATACGTCGGTCATGCCATCCTGCCCGTCGTCCTGAACGCTATGCTGCTCCTGGCCGCGGCGGTTGCCTATAACAACCTGTGCGGGCGACGGTATCCACACTTCGCTCCGGACCACGCCAATCAGCATCGAACCGACGATCTGCTGCCCACCGAACGGCTCGGGATTACGCCCGCCGACCTCGATGCGGCGCTCAAGCAGTACAACCAGTTGCTGGACATCAGCCGCGACGACCTGGAGGAAATTCTGCTGCGCACCGAGATGCAGGTCTACCAGCGCCGCTTCGGAGAGATTACCTGCAATGACATCATGTCCCGCGATGTCGTCAAGGTCGAATTCGGCACCGACCTGCAATCCGCCTGGCGGCTGCTCAATGCGCATGACATCAAGGCGCTGCCGGTGGTGAACCGTTTTCAGCGCATCATCGGCATCGTGACGCAGCATGATTTCATCAAGCAGTGCGACACCGGGACGGTGGAGGGATTGGCGGCATCGCTGCGCGCACTTCTGACGCGAACGCTTCACACTCACTCGAAGAAACCGGAAGTGGTGGGCCAGATCATGACGGCCGACGTGCGGACCGCCTTCACCGACGAGCCTATCGCGAGCCTCGTGGCCCTGTTCGCCGACACCGGCCTGCATCACCTGCCGATCATCGACCGCAATGGCCGTCTGGTCGGCATGATCACCCAATCGGACCTGGTCGCAGCGCTCTACCGGGCACGCCTGGAACAGGAGGCGACGAATGCGCCGAACCCCCGCCGGCTGCGGCTGGCCTCGGTGAAGCCGTAGCCGGCGCTTTGGCGCTCTAACCGAGCAGTTGCGTGAAAATGCGCGTTGCCATCAGGCCCGGCGCGGTGTGGTGGCTGGCAGGCGACATCAGGCGTGTCAGCAGCGCCATCGTGTCCGCCTTGTCCGACAATGAGGCGAGCTGCTCTTCCAGTCGGCGCAAATCCGCATTGAACTCATTGCCGCTTTCGTCGGAACCGTCGCGCGCGTAATGCTGGCGGATGACGCCGCGCGCCATCGTTCCACGTTGCCTGCCCGGCGTTTTCTGGCCGAGCGTATCCAGCAGCCGCTGCTTGGCCTTGAACGTGAGCTGGCGCGGCTTGGTCTGCGGCACCGGTTCGGCCGACATATCTCCCGCGATCCAGTCGGCGATGATCTGCTGTTCATAAGCGGTGAACACGCCGAACATTTCGGCCCGGTCGCCCTGGATCAGGTTCCAGAAGCGGCTGTGCTGCGGGTCCTGGTTGCGCTTGATCCAGCCGGCCCGTTCCATGGCGGCGAGGAAATCCGGAATGCGCGCCGGATCGGACAGCCAGTCATTGACCGTGCGTCCCGCCACGCGGCAATAATCGGAGTGCAGGTGTTTGCCGACCACGCTCTTGCGTTGGAAGATGCCGATCAGCTCCTTTTCCAGGTCAAAAGACGCAATCACCGACGTGGTGCCGGCGCCCAGCATATTCAGCAGGTAACCCGCCTTCACGCGGCGATAAAAATCCGCCCTGTCACCGATGCGGGGACAGGCATCCATCAATCCCTGCAGCGATTTCTGCGCATGGCCGGTATCGGCATTGTCGACCGTCACATGCAAGGTGAAGTAATAGGGATCGATGCCGAGTTCGTTCAATTCATAGGCGGTAATCAGCAGGTGCAGCGGAAGTTGTTCGTAGCCGAGATTGAAGCCGATCACTTCCGGCAGGAACTCGTCTGCATGATGGGCCAGCGCCAGTTGTATCGCACCCTGCACATAATGCTGGTCCGAGAGCTTGTCCCATTGCTCGCAGCCGTTCGACGCCAGCAATTCGCGATACAGCACGACGTGGTTCTTGGTCGGCAGTCCCTCTCCCAGTTCTTCCAGGTAGATGCGGATCAGCGATGCAAAGCGGGCGTCGTTCCACCGCGACAGAACACCATAAAGCCATGCACCGTCGACCAGCTTGGTCGGCGCGACGCATTTCAGGAAATACAACGCATGCGACTTGTTCCGGAAATAGCGTCGTTCACCGCCGGCCTTTCGCGCCGCGAGATAGTCGTGGTACTGCCGTCCGACGGATTCGGTATTGGCGTCGATCCATGACGACAGCATGCGCATATCGTCCGGCAGATCGCAATCCAGGTCTTGCGTCTCCTTCAATTTTGCACGCAGGAAGTTGCCTGCACGCTCCATCGCGTCCTTGCCGGTCTCGGCATCGAGCAGCGAGAAATATATGGACCGGATAGCGGTTTTGTCTATGTCTTGTTTGATGCTTGCCGGCAAAGTGCCTACATTCAGTTCCTGATACATGGCGTTGTCCTTATTCATTTTTTATGCATGTCGGATGCATTCACAATCCTTTTTGTTTTGCATTTCCCGTGCCCGACGAAGCCGACCATGAAAGACGCCATCCAATCCATGATGATTTGTTCAAGACAAGGCGCCATGCGGCTTGCCGCCGGGGATCGGTTTTTATAGCTAAAGGGCAACTGCGCGGCTTTACCATCGATGCGCCAAATTTACATATTGATCGTCTTCGCATAGGGCGCTGTATCCGGCATCCGTTTCCAGCGTGGAAAGCTGTGGCCGGAATGGAATTCGTCTATGATGGCAAGCCGAATTCCTGCCATATGAGCGACAAAACGATGAACCAAGATTCTTCATTCCCCGACGACCTGCCTGCGGATGACACGGCTGCTGACGACAGCGTCATCCATGAAGCGCGGCTATGGCGCGACGACGGCTGGACCGCGCGCGTCATCAAAAATGAAGACGATGACGGCTGGGCGGTGGCGATGATCAAGGAGGGCGAATCAGAGCCGGCGCTGGTCGGTCCATGGACCATGGGCCGTGACAAGAAAAATCCGAAACCGCTCGATGCGTCCGCGTTTCAGACCCTGGTCAAGACGGCGTCGGAAGTGTTGCGGCGGCATGAACAGCAATTGCATGCGATGCTGCATAAGAGCGTCAACGTGGACACCGGCTCTGCAAGAATCACCGTCATGCTGGACATCGTGCCGGATGAAGACGATCCGTATGCGCTGCTGAGCGCGCGCGACGAGTCGGGAGAGCAGCTGGCCCAGGTGACCGTCGCGCCGAACTTCAAGCTCAATCCGGGCAGCGCGGCGAAATGGATTGAAAACGAATTCCGCAAGCCGGATTAAGCAGTCGCGGGGAGCGCAAATAAATGATCCAGACAAGCACCGATAATTCATCCGGCCTGCCGTACCGCTATCCGCGTGTTCTCAGCATTGCGGGTTCCGACAGCGGCGGCGGCGCAGGCATCCAGGCCGACCTGAAAACCTGTTCCGCACTGGGCTGCTATGGCATGACCGCCATCACGGCGATCACCGCGCAGAACACCCGCGGCGTGACCGGCATTCATGCGGTGCCCGTCGCCATGCTGGAACAACAGATCGATGCGGTGATGGACGACATCGGCGTCGATGCCGTCAAGCTCGGCATGATGCATGACCCGGAGGTGGTGCATGTGGTAGCGCGCGCCATCCGCCGTTATCGCTGGCCGAAGGTCGTGCTCGACCCGGTGATGGTGGCCACCAGCGGCGACCGGCTGATTGCCGAGGAAACCGTTTCGGTACTGGTCAGGGAGCTGTTTCCCCTTGCAACGGTAATCACGCCCAATCTCGACGAGGCCTCGCTGCTGCTGCGGCGGCCGGTAAGCGAAGTAGCGCAGCTGGCGGATGCCGCCAATGAATTGCTGCAGCTCGGCGCGCGAGCGGTTTTGCTGAAAGGCGGGCACCTCGCCGGCGAGCACCTTGTCGATGTGCTGTTGCAGGCAGATGCGCAGGCGCTACGCCTTGAAGGCGCACGCATCGCCAGCCGCAACACCCATGGCACCGGCTGCACGCTGTCGACCGCGATTGCCTGCCGTCTTGCGCTCGGCGATTCGCTGGCGGATGCGGTGACGCGGGCGCACGGCTACATCCGGGAATCAATCGCGCAAGGTGCCGATGTGCACACCGGCGGCGGCCATGGGCCGTTGAATCATTCCCACGCACCGCTGGCCTTGCGCAAGTTGCCCATGGCCTGATCGCTGAACGCTTTTATCCCGGCAGCTTCAGGTCGAAGCGTATCGACAGGTAGCGCAACGCACAGGTAACGAATACGCCCGCGCCGACGGCCAGCGTGTGCGGCAGCAGCCAGTCGCACAGGAGAAATGTCCAGCACCCGGCGAACGAACAGGTCGCATACAGGTGCCCGCGCCGGAACACCAGCGGTATTTCATTGCAGATGACATCGCGCAGCACGCCGCCGAAGATGCCGGTAATCACGCCCATCATCACGCATACGAATACGGGCATCTCGGCGGCTAAGGCGAGCGACGTGCCGCCGACGCTGAACACGCCCAATCCCACCGCGTCCGCAATCACGATGATCTTTTCCGACAGTCCCGAGCGAAGATGCGGCAGGATCGGCGTCGCGACCAGCGCAACGATAAACACCATCAGCGTGTACTCATGATGTTCGACCCAGAATAACGGCCTGCGGTCGAGCAGCAGATCCCGCAGCGTTCCACCGCCGAAGGCGGTAATGAAGGCTACGGTGAATACGCCGACGATATCCATGTCCTTGCGCCGGGCTTCGATAAAGCCGGAGCAGGCAAATGAAAGGATGCCGATCGCTTCAATGATATGAAGCAGCGTACTCAGGTCGACGCGAATGCCGATGTTCAATTGCCAGCCTTTCACTTGAAATGACAATACGATATGCGTTCCATGACATTATTCCAAACCATGGTACCGGTAATGAGAGTATCCAGTACAACGCATCGCCATGCGGCGTTTGCCTTTATGGCAAACGCAACGGTCGGGGATCAACGGTTATTTGTGCGAAGAGGGCACTGCATTTGCGGTTGCGGTAATCAACCAGTATCTGGAAGAAGGGTGTGATCGCGAGGAGCAGGCTACGAACTTGCACTTCCGATAATGGCGAGCCATTTTGTTCGCGAGCCTCGATTTCCGCGCCGAATAGCTGCTATCATCGGCCGCAACTGCTGCTCGCGTAGCTGCGGTTTCACAGCAAGACAGGTCAATGTCAATCAACATCAGGGCCTCCCGAATCTGCCATGGTTGTTCATGCTAGGAAGCGCCATCGCATCCCGTCCACAGCAGAAGGCGGCGATCTTCACGCCCGCCATGCGCTGCCGCGATGGCTTGCGACAAACGGGGCCTGCGCAGTACCGTCAGCGAAGCGATTGCCCCGCTTGCTGCATGAAATCGGCCTTGACCGATCTCCGGAATTTCCGGATTCGTCCGTGTTCACGGATGCGAAGGCCGCTACCGGATTTGACCTGCCGGTAACGCATCCCGACGCATCTTCCGGCGACTTCCTTCGGGTTTTCCCCAGCCGGCATCGGCTTCGTCTTTTCAGCAACCTGCGCCTGGCAATCCCGGCAACGAATGTCCTCATTTCCAGATCCGCCCGTGTAATTCATTTCACTCTGCCCCAATAGCGGGATGGCGTCTTGCTTCTTTGGCAGCCAAGCATGCGATAAGGAAGAACATCATGGATAACGCATCGATCAAAGTCCTGTTGATTGAAGATAATCCCGGCGATGCAGTTCTGGTCGAACATATGTTGACGCAGGCGAGCACGCCGCCCATGGAAGTCAGCTGGGCAAGCAACCTTACCGCCGGCATTGAGCTGTTGAATGAGCGCAGCGCCGATCTGGTTCTGCTGGACCTGGGTCTGCCGGAAAGCATCGGGCTGGATACGGTCAAAAATTTGTACAGCAAGGTATCGTCGATACCTGCGGTAGTAGTGATGAGCGCCCTGGCGGATGAGAATGTCGCCTTGCAGGCGGTGCAGTATGGCGCGGAAGATTACCTGATCAAGCGGGAAGTGAGCAGTACCGTGCTGGTCCGGTCGATCCGCTATGCATTGGAGCGCAGCCAGGTGAAAAATGCCCTGCAACATGCAAAACACGAGCTTGAGCATCGGGTCAGTGAGCGCACGATGCAGTTGGCGAAGGTCATCGAGGAATTTCAGGAGGGCATCGTCCATCGCCAGCAGGCGGAGCGGCGTATCAGCTACATGGCGCATTACGATGCGTTGACCGGCCTGCCGAATCGCGTGTTGCTGCGCGACCGCATCGCGCAGGCCATCGGCCAGGCGCAATGCGGCAATACGCGCGTCGCGATCGTGTTCATCGATCTTGATAATTTCAAGCACATCAACGATTCGCTGGGACACCAGATCGGCGACCGCCTGCTGCAGGCAGTCGCCGGACGCATACGTCAACACCTGCGCGATGGCGACAGCGGCGCACGTCTTGGCGGCGACGAGTTCGTGCTGATTCTTCCCCTTGCCGACGAGAGCGACGATGCAGGAGCGATCGCGCAAATGGCGCTCCATGCGCTGGCGCAACCGTTCTCCGTCGATGGTCACCTGCTGCATGTGGGCGCCAGCATAGGCATCAGTACCTACCCGGATGACGGCCATGATGCGGACACGCTGATGCGTGCCGCCGATGCCGCGATGTATCACGCGAAGGGAAGAGGGCGCGGCAATGTCCAATTCTTCACGCCGGCGCTCAATCAGGCTGCGCATCAGCGCCTGAGCATCGAGAATCGTTTGCGCAATGCGCTTGCCAAGCATGAGTTCGTCCTGCATTACCAACCGCAGGTGGATATCGAAAGCGGTGCCATCTTCAGCGCGGAGGCGTTGCTGCGCTGGCGTCAGCCAGGAAAGGAGCCGGTTTCCTGCGAGGCATTCATTGCGTGCGCAGAGGACACGGGTTTAATCCTGCCGCTTGGCGGCTGGGTATTGCGGCAGGCATGCAGACAATTGAAGGCATGGCGCAATGAAGGCCATGCCGATCTGCGGGTCTCCGTCAACCTTTCGCCGCTCCAGATATGCCAACCCGGCTTTGCGGCGACTATCGCCGGGATTCTCCGTGAGACGGGCCTGCCCGCCAACGCGCTGGACCTTGAAATCACCGAACGCACGATGATGCAGCGGAACGAGCTTACGCTCGCAACCCTGATCAGCCTCAGTACGATGGGCGTACAACTTTCGGTGGACGATTTCGGTACCGGGTATTCCAGCTTGTCGTATCTGCAGCGGTTTCCTGTCCATGCGATCAAGATCGACCGCTCGTTCGTGCGTGGCATCGGCCATGATCTGAACAACACGACGCTGGTGACGGCAATCATCGCAATGGCCAACAGCCTGCGGTTGAAGGTACTTGCCGAAGGAGTGGAAACCGCGGAGCAGGCAGCCTTTCTCCTGGCGCACGGCTGTCCGTCGGCGCAGGGATATCTTTACAGCGCCGCCCTGTCGCCGGGATATTTTTCCCGACTTCTCATCCGCTCCTGATTCTTGTCGAACCGCATACGGAATGATCCCGGCATGCGTTTTCGGCTGATTCGCCAATCGCCCGGGTCGGGGGCTGCTTTCAGCAATTCATTAAGAAGTCACAATGCTTTCGTATGATTGCCGCAATTTAATTTCATATAGGCAACATCATGGCTTTCGGATTCCGGCGCACGGTACGACGTTTCCTTTTTGCGGCATTGTTTTTCATTCCTCTCCATGCAAACGCCTCGGGCGATCCTATCGTGATCGGCCAGGCCATCGATCTTTCCAGTCCAAATGCGGATATCGGCCGTGACTATGTGGCAGGAATAAAAACCTATTTTGATGCGCTTAATGCGGCAGGCGGCATTGGCGGACGCCCGGTACGGTACATTACCCGCGATGACCAGGGCAGGTCGGAAGTGGCGGCAAAGGAAGTCAGCGAACTGATCGAGCGCGACCGGATCGATTACCTGATCGGCGGGGTCGGCGAGGCATCCATGCAGGCAATCATCAATGCGCCCGCCTTCGGCCGCAGCAACCTTACCTTGTTTGCGCCGCTTGCCGCCGCCAATGGGCAGCCATCGCCGCGTGTCCTATTCTGGCGCCCCAGCTACCAGCAGGAGATTCGCTACCTGCTGGCGCATTTCGACCGCCTCGGTGCCAAGACCATCGGCATCGCCTACCAGGAATCGCCGACGAACCGTGAGGCATACAACGGCCTGCTGGCGGTTATCCGCGAACGCGGTATCGCCGTTACCGGCACTGCCCGCCTTGCCGGAGACGGGCGTCCCAATGAAATGGAAATCAAGCGGCTGGCGGGTTCGAAACCCGGATTCGTCATGGTCATTGCCGACACCATCGCTACAGGGCTGTTCCTGAAGGAATTCCGCAAGTATGAAAGTCAGACCTTCGTCGCCAGCACATCACTGATCAATCTCGCCACCCTGCGCGAAGTCGCCGGTCCGAAGGCAATCGAATGGACGGTGTTCTCGCAGGTTGTGCCGAACCCCGCCGGGACCGGCTCCATGATCCAGTCCGAACATCTGAAGATGATGCGCAAGTTCCGCGACGAATCGGTGTCCTCGCTGACGCTGGAAGGGTTCGCGGTTGCGAAGGGATTGGCCAAGGCAATCGAGCTGGCCAGGCCGGGCAGCCGCAATGCCCTGCAGGACCTGATGGCGCGAAAAGGCGAAGTCGATCTCGGCGGACTGTATCTCGTCTCCTCCGCGTCCACCGGCCACCTGTCGCCGTACCTGGATATCGCCTTGTTCCGCAAGGCGACCGGACTGCTGTTTTAAGCAACGCACTATTTCCGTGACGGGACCGGCGAAGCTCCCGTCATTCCCCAAGCCCGGTCAGCTTTTCGGGATCTCGTCCTCCGACGAAAACAAGTCCCACGCGGCGATGAACAGGGCTGCAATCACCGGCCCGATGACGAAGCCATTGAGGCCGAACATCGCGATACCACCGAGCGTCGAAATCAGCACCACATAGTCCGGCATCTGCGTGTCCTTGCCGACCAGGATGGGGCGCAGGATGTTATCCACCAGGCCGATGACGAACACGCCGAAGACGATGAGCGCGACGCCTTGCCAGATCGCTCCGGTGACCAGGAAGTAGATTGCGACCGGCGCCCAGATGATGGCCGCGCCGATTGCCGGCAGCAGGGACAGGAAGGCCATCAGCGTGCCCCACAGCAGCGCACCCTGGATGCCGAGGAACCAGAACATGAGGCCGCCCAGTACCCCCTGGGTGGCGGCGACGACGATATTGCCTTTGACGGTGGCGCGGATGACGGTGGTGAACTTGCCGAACAGGTTGCGTTTCTGTTCCGAGCTGAGGGGAATCGCATTCCTGATGCGCACCGATAGCCTGGAGCCGTCGCGCAGCAGGAAAAAGAGCAGATACAGCATCAGCCCGAATCCGATCAGGAAATCGAAGGTGTTCTGGCCGATGTAGACGGCCTGCTTGGCGACCAGCTGGCTGCCCTGCATGGCGCCGCTCGTCAACCTTTCCTGCAGAGTGGCGATGCTGGTGATGCCGAAACGGTCGAGCAGGGTGACAATCCAGTCCGGCAGCGCATCGATCACCTGCTGGAAATAAAGGCCGAAATTCAGTTCGCCCGACCGTATCTGTTCATAAACAGCCGCGCCTTGCCGCAGGAGCGATGCGGTGATGATGGACAGCGGAAAAATCACGATCACCAGCGATAGCAGCAGCGTGATGACGGCGGCCAGGTTGCGCCGCTGGTTCAGATTCACGACAAGGCGGCGGTAGAGCGGTGAAAACAGGATCGCCAGCGCGGTTCCCCAGAATATCGCGCCGTAATAAGGAAGCAGTATCCAGATGAATGCGACCGAGACGACGGCCAGCAGGAACAGGAAGGTCTTTTGTTGGAGTTCGGGAGAATTCATCATTGATCTAGTATGCGATCTCGTTGCTTTAATGAAAGGAGGGAATGTGCATGAAGCGCAGGTGTATGCAGTGTCTGGACCGATAGAAAACGAACAACACTATAACCTTAACCGGGTGCGAACACGGGGTATTGACGAATACACAGGGACATAGCGGCTCCCTATTTAATAAATAAAATCAATCAATTTGTTGTTATTGATAGTTTTCAATAAGCTTGCCGCTACCCAACTCATCCATGCAAGTCAAGGCGATCCGATGCGACTCACACCAAATATCACCAAATCCATGGATGCAAGCTGGCTGGCCATATTGGCAGCCATCGCGTTGGCATACTGAAGTTCCACATTCACGAGGCATGCATGAACGAGAAAACCACATTAACGACAGCTTCCGGCATACCGGTCGACGATAACCAGAACAGTCTGACCGCCGGTCCGCGCGGCCCGGTGCTGCTGCAGGATTTCCATCTGATCGAAAAGCTGCAGCACTTCAACCGCGAGCGGATTCCCGAGCGTGTGGTGCATGCCAAAGGATCGGGCGCTTACGGTACCTTCACCGTGACGCACGACATCACGCATTACACCAAGGCGAAGCTGTTCGCGGACATCGGCAAGCAAACCGAAACCTTCGTCCGTTTCTCAACCGTCGGTGGCGAGCGCGGCTCGGCGGATACCGAGCGCGATCCGCGCGGCTTCGCGGTGCGCTTCTATACCGAAGAGGGCAACTGGGATCTGGCCGGCAACAATACGCCGATGTTCTTCATCAAGGATCCGATCAAGTTTCCGGATTTCGTGCATACGCAGAAGCGCTGCCCGATGACGAACCTGAAGTCCGCCACGATGATGTGGGACTTCTGGAGCAATGCGCCGGAGTCGCTGCACCAGGTGACGATGCTGTTTTCCGACCGCGGCACCCCGGACGGATATAGGCACATGGATGGCTTCGGCAGCCATACCTTCAGTCTCATCAACCACGCCGGCCAGCGCGTCTGGGTCAAGTGGCACCTGAAAACCCGCCAGGGCATCAAAAACCTGTCGGCCGCCGACGCGGTCCGCCTTGCCGGCGAAGACCCGGACTACGCGCAGCGCGATCTGTTCAACGCGATCGCCAATGGCGATTTCCCGAAGTGGGACGTGTCCATCCAGGTGATGCGCGAAGACCAGGCCGCCACCTGGGCGGCGAAGACCGGCTGGAATCCGTTCGACCTGACCAAGATCTGGCCGCACAAGGACTTTCCGCGCATTCCGGTCGGCACGCTGGAATTGAACCGCAATCCGGAGAACTATCATGCCGAGGTGGAGCAGGTGGCATTTTCGCCCGCCAACATCGTTCCCGGCATGGGCTATTCGCCGGACAAGATGCTGCAGGGACGCCTGTTCGCCTATCACGACGCACAACTCTATCGTGTCGGCACCAATCACCAGCAGTTGCCGGTCAACCGGCCGCGCTGCCCGGTCAATCATCAGCAGCGCGACGGTGCGATGGCGATCGACAATTTCGGCTCGCAGCCGAACTACGCCAACGTCAGCAGCAGGGGTGCGGCATCGCGCGGATTCGGTCATGGCGATGCCGGCTGGGCGCTGATCGGCGAAGCCGGCCGCTACGATCCGCGCGGCGAGGATGACGACACGACCCAGGCCGGCAACCTGTTCCGCCTGATGACAGGCGGCGAGCGCGATCGCCTCACCACCAACATCGCCAATGCGATGCGTGGTATTGCCGTCGAGATCCAGCAACGTCAATTGGCGCATTTCGACAAGGCCGATCCCGCATACGGCGCGGCGGTGAGGAGCAAGCTCGCGGCCTGATCCGTTTATCGACCTGAACCGGTGGCCGATGGCGCTGCGGCGGATTTGCCGCAGCGCCATCGTCGTTTTGCGGTTCGGTATTTCTCTCTGGCCTGACGTGGACAAACCGCGATCGAAGGAACTGATCGATTGCGATTTTCTCTATATGCCTACGGTGTTGATGGCGTTCTGCCTTGCGCAGTAGAAAGCTATCGAATGCATCAAATGATCAAATTTGATGGACCCGCGCATCGCCGCGTATCTTGTCCGTCTCATCAGATCATTCTCACGCCACTTCCAACCATTGAGAGGAGAGCCATGAATACCGATCGACCCGAGCGCCCGACGCTCACCACCCGTCAGGGCCACCCCGTCAGCGACAACCAGGCACTGCGCTCCATCGGCGAGCGCGGCCCGGCAACGCTGGAAAACTATCAGTTCATCGAAAAGATCACCCACTTCGACCGCGAACGTATTCCCGAGCGCGTCGTGCATGCGCGCGGCACCGGCGCTCACGGTTATTTCGAGCCTTATGGCAAGATCGGCAACGAACCGGTTTCCAAGTACACCCGGGCACGGGTTCTGAATGAAGTCGGTGTGCGCACGCCAATCTTCGTGCGCTTCTCCACCGTGATCGGCTCCAAGGATTCGCCGGAGACCGCACGCGACCCGCGCGGCTTCGCCATCAAGTTCAAGACCGTCGACGGCAACTGGGACCTGGTCGGCAACAATCTGAAGGTGTTTTTCATACGCGATGCGATCAAGTTTCCGGACATGATCCACGCCTTCAAGCCCGACCCGGCGACCAACCGGCAGGAGCCCTGGCGTTTCTACGATTTCGTGTCGCAATCGCCGGAGGCGCTGCACATGGTCACCTGGGTGAAGAGCCCGTGGGGCATTCCCGCCAACTACCGGGAGATGGAAGGCTCCGGCGTGAATACCTACAAGTTCGTCAACGACCAGGGTGTCGCCCATCTCGTCAAATTTCACTTCCAGCCGAAGCAGGGCGTGCGCAACCTCACCAGCGCACAGGCCGCCGAAATCCAGGCGCAGGAAGTCGGCCACGCGACGAAGGACTTGTACGAGGCGATCGAGCGCGGCGATTTCCCGGAGTGGGAATTCTGCGTGCAGCTGATGACCGACGACGAGCATCCCGAACTCGACTTCGATCCGCTCGACGACACCAAGCGCTGGCCGGAGGACAAATTCCCGCTGCTGCCGCTGGGCCGCATCGTGCTCGACCGCAACCCTGACAATGTGTTCGCCGAAACCGAGCAGTCCGCGTTCGGCACCGGTGTCCTGGTCGACGGCATCGATTTTTCCGACGACAAGATGCTGCAGGGACGCACGCTGTCCTATTCCGATACACAGCGTTACCGGGTCGGTCCGAACTACCTGCAACTGCCGATCAACGCGCCGCAGGAAAAAGCCCGCGCGCATACGAACCAGCAGGGCGGTGCGATGGCGTATTACGTCGATCCCAACGGCGGCAACCGCCACATCAACTACGAGCCCAGCCTGATGGGCGGACTGCAGGAGGCGCCCAAGCCGGCAAAGGATTATCACCAGTGGGTGGAAGGGCATCTTGGACGCTACCAGACCACCCGCACCGCCGACGACTACAAGCAGGCCGGCGAACGCTACCGGACGTTCGAGGAATGGGAACGCGAGGAACTGGTCAACAACATCGGCAACGACCTGAAGCAATGCCCGGAGCCGATCCAGCTTCGCATGGTCTGGCATCTGTGGCACTGCGATCCGGATTACGGCACGCGCGTGGCGAAGATCGCCGGCATCGATCTGTCGCGGGCGAAAGACCTGCCGCCGCTGCCGGGCAAGCCCGCGCCTCACCAGCGGGGAACGTCGCCGACCTATACCAGCGGACAGAAGGAGGAGTCTCCAGGCTTGGAGACACGTTCGGAAGAAACCAGCGGCGCCAAGTAATACCCGGCACTGCAATGCGACCGGGCATGCACGGCCACATGATGTCCGTGCATGCCCTTCAAGGAGTGACTATGCAGGAACCTGCCGATGAAGCGAAACCGGCAGCCGCTAAAATTCCGGACGATGAAACCATTGCATTCGCGCAGAAGGTGTTTCATCTCGTCAGGACCGGCGACGCCGTCATACTGGGCGCGCTGCTGGAACAGGGGCTGCCGCCGAATCTGTGCAACCACAAGGGCGACAGCCTGCTGATGCTCGCCAGCTATCACGGGCATGTCGATGCGGCGCGGATTCTGCTGGAGTACGGGGCCGATACGGAAATCCGCAACGATCATGGCCAGACGCCGATCGCCGGCGCCGCCTACAAGGGTGATGTCGCGATGGTGAGATTGCTGCTGGATCACGGCGCCGACGTGGAAGGCGCCGCCCCGGACGGCAAGACCGCGCTGATGCTGGCGGCCATGTTCAACCGCGTGGATGTGGTCGACGTGCTGGTGGCGGAAGGCGCGAACATCGAGGCGCGCGATGCGAAGGGCATGTCGGCGCTCGATGCGGCGCGTGCGATGGGGGCGGCGGATACCCCGGCGCGGCTGGTGAGGGTGGTGCATTGAGGCTCTTTTACACCACATGTGGCTTGAACACATGCCGTGCCTAAAAAGAGATAGAAAAGGTTCCCTCCCCCTCGCAGGGGGAGGGGTAGGGTGGAAGTGGTGAGGTCGAGTCAGCGCATGCAGTCGCTCGACCTTCACACCCCTGCGCGGGCTGCCTCATCCCAGCCTCCCCCTAGAAAGAGGAAGGTGCCCGTAGCCGTTGATTGAGCGAACGAGGAAATTGCTTCCCCCGGTACTGCTTCGGTGCGCTTCAGGTCGACCTTGCCCGCTTCGAACGCGGCACGCAAAATCCCCCGCATCACCTCCCAGTCATATTCATTCTGCGCAGCATTCCTTGCCAGCAGCCCGGACTCCACCGCTTTCCTGACAGCGGCGCGGACCATCGAATTGGTCGGTTCCATATGCATTCTCCTGAAGTAGACGTATCCCGCGCGGCGGGACGATCGCGTTGCTGCAGGAAGTATCCTCATGGCAGATGACCGGAGAATGTCAAATCGTTTGCTGGGTAGCCAATCGGCCGCTGTCCTGACCTGCATCAAGCCATGTTGCGATCCGTCGCGCCACCCACGGCCCGTCGTCGAGCGGCAGGTCATGTCCCGCATCCGGATGGACGAACAACGCCGTTTTCCATGCATCGGCCAATCGGCGCGAACAGGCGGGGTCGACCAGCCGGTCGGCGGCGCTTGTCAGCACAAGCATCGGCATGGGCGGTCTCTGTGCCGGCGCGTGATAGCGTGCCGCCGCCAGCAACTGGCGCAAGGCATTGCTGCGTGACACCGGGTATTCATTCTGGTATGCCGTCCATGCGGCGAGCGTGGCATCGACCGCGGCGGCGCCGCGCGAGGTCAGTTCCAGCACGAGGCGTTCCCGCGCCTGCGCATCCGCATGCGCCATCGCCAGCCGCAATACTTCGGGATAGACGCGCCAGTGAAGCCGGCGGTAGAACGGGCTGAACGGGCGCATGCTGGTATTGATCAGCACGCAGCTGCGCACTTCCTGCGGATACCGGTGCGCCCATTCCACCGCCGTCATGGCGCCCAGCGACAGTGCGAGCAAATGATAGGGCGGGGGCGCGCTCTGGGCCGCCAGCGCGCGGCGATAGCACTCCACCATGCCGCTCACCCGCATCGGGCTGTCCTGCATGTGCAGCCGTCCGTTGCCCGGAAGGTCCGGCACATGCACATCCGCAGCGTCGACATGCCGGCGGAAAACCGCCGGAAAATCGCCCCAATGGCGGCTCTCGCGCATCAGCCCGCGCAGGAAGACCCAATTGCCGGAATGGCTCAAGCAGCCGCTCCGCGATACCAGAGATCGAATGCGCGCCGGCTGCTTTCCAGCCGCGCCGGTCCTTCCGGCAGCCAGCGACGGTGCCCGCAAGCCGCCAGCACGAGGAATTCGAGCCAGACCAGATGACGGCGCAGCACCCGCTGCAGCCGGTGCATCGGAAGCGGATTGAAGTAGCCGGTGCGCGAAAAGATTTGCATGGGATTTTTCTTGATCCACAGCCACGATCCCATCTCCAGCGTCAGCGGCAGGAAAATCCGCCGTTCATTCTCTGCGGCCTTCAGGTACAGGTGATCCCACAGATCGCCATGCGTCAGGTATTGCCGGCTTTGCGGCTCGAACAGGTAATTGTGGTTGGGATAGGTCTGGCTGAACAGCTCATGCAGCGCCCATACTTCGGGAAGATGCCTGATCGGCGTCGTGCTGCAGGCATACGGAAACCAGATCCGGTCCCGCAGCCCGAAGCCGGAATGGCAATCAAGCGCGATGCTGAAATCGTGCGCCAGCAGTTCATCCTGAACCTGCCGGCAAACCGCCTGGTTCTCGATCTCCATGGGCTGGCCTTCCTTGCCCCGGAACCAGGGCAAGCGACGGCTGATCCGCTGGCCGCCCAGCATGAACGGCACACGTTCCGCCGACTGGACCGGCGAATTGCGCATCAGGTCGACGCCTCGCCCATTGCATCGTGTGCTGCGCGACATGCCCGCCGGGTTGACCAGCGGCATGAAGGTCAGCCGAACCGACTGCAACTGCGCATGCAGCACATGGTCCCAGCGCAGGCGGGTTGCAAGACTGTGCAGGAAGGCAAGGATCACCTGTGTACCGATACGCTCGAGCCCATGGATGCCGCCGAAGAATCCGACCGCCGGCGCGGCCGGGTCGGGGTTGCCGATGGAAATGGAGTAGATCGGGAAGCATTGGCCATCGGCATCCACCTTGCCATGGCTGCTGACGGAGAAGTCGGTGTGATGTTCTTCGATGATGCGCTCGAGCGCGGTCATCTCGGGTAGGTCGTTGACTGGCATGGGCTAATGTACCGGACGCGGGAAGAGGGCATGCTTGCTTCCCCGGTTTCGATTATGGGTGCCTGGCCGGCACGCACGCTTGATCTTGCTTAATCGTTCCAGCGGCCGGCGCGAAGATGTTGTATCGTTCCTTTCGCCAGGGCTGGACTGCATCATGCCGATGCGTCGTGTCCCTATCACGGAGGTGTCCATGGTTTGGTCTGCGCGATTCATGCTTGTCTGCACCCTTTTCTTGGCTGGTACGGCCGCCGCGGCTGATCCGGTTAAGGTCGTGATGGGAACCGCCACCCCGGGAGGCGGCTTCCCGGTGTTCGGCGATGCGGTTCTGCGCACCGTCGCCAGGACCGATCCCGCGCTTCAGATCGAAGCGAAGAACACCAAGGGCAGTACCGAAAACATTCCCCTGCTCGAAGACGGCAAGCTGGACATCGCGCTGGTGCAGGGCGAAGCTGCCTATGAAGCGCTGCAGGGAGTAGGGCGGCCGCCAACGAATGCGAAGATCATCGCCGCCATGTACTCCACCCCCGGCATGTTCGTCGTGCGCGCCGACAGTCCATACCGCAGCATCGACGATTTGCGCGGCAAGCCCGTGGCTTTCGGCGCGCGCGGCTCCGGCCTGGTGATTCTCGCCCGCTATGTACTGAACGGGCTCGGGCTGGACATGGATAAGGATTTTCAGGCGGTGTACCTGGAGCGGGCCGGTGACGGTCCGGCAATGGTGGCGGACGGTCGCGTGGCGGCGCTGTGGGGCGGGGGCAGCAGCTGGCCGGGTTTCGTCACCGTCACCAACGCGCCATCGGGCGGCCGCTTCATCGTGCCGTCCGAAGCGGAGATATCGAAGATCCGTGAGCGTCATGGTTTCCTGAAGCAGCTGACCTTGCCCGCGAACAGTTTCAAGGGACAGGCCGCACCCCTGACATCGGTTGGCTCCTGGAGCTTCATCATGGCGCGCCCGACCCTGCCGGACGAGACCGCATACCGGTTGACGAAGGCGCTGCACAAGGGCGAGGACATCATCGGCGAACTGCTGCCGCAGGCGAAGGAAACCAGGGCCGCCAACACCGCGTCGGCGGCGCCGGACGAACGCATGCTGCATCCCGGGACCCTGAAGTACCTACGTGAAATCAAGTTGAAATAAGAGCGTCTAACAAAATGCCTCTGCCTGCGTTGCGTCTCCTTGTCGTACGTCAGTACTGCCTGCGTCGACGCGCCTTGCCAGAGAGCACGAAGCTGGCGCTTCGTTCATTCTGTTAGACGCTCTAAGCACGGAAAAAACGGAAGCCGTAATATATCCGGGCGTCCGACGCATCACCCGCCCGAACCATAACCACAACCTGGAGTTGAGACATGGCAAAACTGAATGTCAACGGTACATTGCGTGAATTTGAGGCGGAGGGCGACACGCCGCTGCTATGGGTGCTGCGCGAGCAGCTCGGCCTGACCGGGACGAAGTATGGTTGCGGCGTCGCCATGTGCGGTTCATGTACCGTGCATATCGACGGCGAGCCCACCCGCAGCTGCGTGCGCCCGGTCTCCTCGGTCAATGCGGAGCAGAAGATCGTGACGATCGAGGGCCTGTCCAAGGACGGCTCCCATCCGGTGCAGAAAGCCTGGGTGGCGCTCGACGTGCCGCAGTGCGGCTTCTGCCAGAGCGGCATGATCATGGCCGCCGTCGCGCTGCTCAAGCAAAAGCCCAATCCCACCGACGCTGACATCAACGAATCCATCACCAATATCTGCCGCTGCGGCACCTACAACCGGGTGCGCGCCGCGATCAAGGTCGTGGCGAAGGGCGGCGACGCCCGCAGCGCCGGCCTGTCGATCAAGCATGCTGACGGGAGCACGACATGAGCCGCGCCGTCTCCGACACCGCCGTGGCCAATCCCTCCCGCCGCCGCTTCCTCGGAACATCGACCGCCGCCTTCGGCGGATTGATGATCGGCTTCCATATACCTCTGACCGCCGCCGCGCAGAGTGCGGCGGCCGGCGCGGTGCCGGAAGTCAATGCCTGGGTGGTGGTGAAGCCGGACGATACCGTGGTTATCCGCATCGCGCGCTCCGAGATGGGGCAGGGTTCGCTGACCGGCCTTGCCCAGCTCGTCGCGGAGGAACTGGACTGCGACTGGGCCAAGGTGACTACCGAATACCCGACGCCCGGACAGAATCTCGCGCGCAACCGGGCCTGGGGGAATTTCTCGACCGGCGGAAGCCGCGGCATACGGGAGTCGCATGACTATGTGCGAAAGGGCGGGGCGGCGGCACGCATGATGCTCGTGCAGGCGGCTGCGGACGAATGGAAGGTGCCGGCTTCCGAATGCCGCGCCGCCAACAGCGTCATCACCCACGGCCCGTCGAACCGCACCACCACCTACGGCAAGGTCGCCGCGTCCGCCGCGAAGCTGACGCCGCCCACGGATGTCGTGCTGAAGGACCCGAAGGAGTGGAAGGTCGCCGGCAAACGCCTCGCGCGCCTCGATACGGTGGAGAAAACGACCGGCGCGCAGATTTATGGCATGGACCTGAAACTTCCCGGCATGCTGAATGCAGCGATCAAGGATTGCCCGGTGTTCGGCGGCAAGGTGAAAAGCTTCAAGGCGGCCGAGATACAAGGCCGCCCGGGCGTGAAAAAAGTGGTGCAGGTCGGCGACAGCGCCGTTGCGGTAGTCGCGGACACATGGTGGCATGCCAAGACCGCGCTGGATGCGCTGCCTATCGAATGGGATGAGGGCCCGAACGCCAAGGTATCAAGCGCCAGTATCGCCGAGACACTGAAGGCCGGCCTCGACGCGAACGATGCGGCGATCGGCAACCAGAACGGCGACGTGCGCGCCGCGCTCAATGCCGCTGCACGCAAGATCGAAGCGGTCTATTCCTATCCGTACCAGAACCACGCGACGATGGAGACCATGAACGCGACGGCGAAATGGACGCCCGAGCGCTGCGAAGTCTGGACGCCGACGCAGAATGGCGAAGCGGCGCTGGCCGCCGCAGCCGAGGCGGCGGAGATGCCGCCGTCGAAATGCGAGGTGTACAAGATCCACCTCGGCGGCGGCTTCGGCCGGCGCGGTGCGGTGCATGACTGGGTGCGGCAGGCGGTGGCGATCGCGAAGGAAATGCCCGGCACGCCCGTCAAGCTGATCTGGTCGCGCGAGGAGGACATGCTGCATGGCCGCTACCATCCGGTCACGCAATGCAAGCTGAGCGCCGGCCTCGATGCGCAGGGCAATATCACCGGACTGCATATGCGCATTTCCGGGCAGTCCATCCTCGCCGGCGTGTTCCCGCAGAACATCAAGGACGGAAAGGACCCGGTCGTGTTCCAGGGCCTGAATCCGCCCGGCCCGGAAGCATCGATCGGCTACAGTTTCCCGAATCTGCTGATCGATCATGCCATGCGCAATCCGCCGGTGCCGCCGGGCTTCTGGCGCGGCGTGAATCTGAACCAGAACACCATCTATCTCGAATGCTTCCTCGATGAGATCGCCCATGCGACGAAACAGGATCCGCTCGCGCTACGCCGCAAGCTGATGGCGAATCACCCGAAACACCTCGCGGTGCTGAATGCCGCCGCCGAGCGGGCCGGCTGGGACAAGCCGCCGCCCAAGGGCGTGTTCCGTGGGCTGGCGCAGACGATGGGCTTCGGCAGCTACGTGGCGGCGGTGGCGGAAGTGTCCGTCAACGATGAAGGCGGGGTGAAGATTCATCGCATCGTGGCGGCCACCGATCCGGGCCATGCATTGAACCCGCAGCAGATCGAGGCCCAGGTGGAAGGGTCTTTCGTCTATGGCCTGTCGGCCGCGTTGTACGGCGAATGCACGGTCAAGGATGGCCGCATGGAGCAGGATAATTTCACCAGCTACCAGGTAATGAGGATGGATGAGATGCCCCCGGTGGAAACCGTGATCGTTCCGTCCGGCGGTTTCTGGGGAGGGGTGGGCGAGCCGACCATCGCGGTGGCGGCGCCGGCGGTGCTGAATGCCATTTTCGCCGCGACCGGCAAGCGCATCCGCGACCTGCCGCTGAAAAACCATAGCCTGAAGAAAGCATAGGGCATGGCGGGGACGCCGGTGCGTCTCCGCGATATCGTTGGATTTGGGAATGTGGTCATTCGTCACTGCGCTTTTTCTGGCAACAAGCGGCTCCGCATGGGCCGGGGGCGGGACGGCCGTGTCTTACCGTATCGTCGGCGATGCGATACCTGAATCCCTGACCGGCGCACCCGGAAATGCGGCGCGGGGGCGGGCCATCGTTGCCAGCCGGCAGGTCGGCCTGTGCCTGCTCTGCCATACCGGGCCGCTGCCGGAGGAGCGCTTCCAGGGCAATCTCGCACCTGACCTGAGCGGTACCGGTGCGCGCTGGAGCGAAGGGCAGTTGCGCCTGCGCATCGTCGATGCCGGCCGCTTCAATCCGGCAACCATCATGCCGTCGTATTACCGTAGCGATGGCTTGGTCCGGGTCAATCCCGCGCTGCAGGGGAAGACCATACTGGATGCGGGGCAGATCGAAGATGTCGTCGCCTTTTTGCGCACACTGCGCGAACCGCCACAACAGAAAGCAAAGTGATGTCCGATCCACATGAATGTTCTTCCGGAACCGACCGCAAGCGCCGCAGGCTGCTGGCGGCAGGGGCCGGCCTCGGTGCGTGGCTGATCGTCCGGCCCGCGAGCGCGACGCCGGACGAGATGGCCGCCGCAATCAGGTCCTACACCGGCGGCGCAGTGGTGCGCCCGGGCAAGGTGAAGCTGGACGTGGCGGCGCTGGTCGATAACGGCAATGCCGTGCCGGTCACCGTCGCCGTCGACAGCCCCATGACCGCTGCCGACCATGTTGCCGCCATCGCGATTTTCAACGAGCGCAATCCGCAGACCGACGTTGCCCGCTTCACCCTTGGGCCGCGCGCCGGCAAGGCCAGCATTTCCACGCGCATGCGGCTGGCCACTTCGCAGAAGCTGACGGCGGTTGCCAGATTGAGCGACGGCAGCTACTGGTCGCATACCATCGACGTGGTGGTAACCCTGGCTGCCTGCATCGAAGGCGAGACCTGACATGGCACGCACACTCATCAAGGTACCCGCCACCGCGAAGCGCGGCGAAGTGATCGAAATCCGCACGCTGATCGCTCACCCGATGGAAACCGGCTACCGGCCCGGCGCCGACGGCCAGGTGGTGCCGCGCGATATCCTGCGACGCTTCACCTGCCGCTATAACGGCGACGTGGTGTTCAGCGCCGAACTGTTCCCGGCCATCGCGGCCAATCCCTCCATCAACTTCCATACCGTCGCAACCGACAGCGGCACGCTGACATTCACCTGGGAAGGCGACAAGGGATTCACGCAGACGGAATCGGTGACGATTACCGTCACCGGTTAAACGCGATGCGAATGGCCGCAATGCTGATCGTCCTTGCCGCTTGCAGCGCGGCAGCGAATGCGCAGCCGGCGGGCGAATCACGACTTCCCGGCTCCGCGTTCATGGGCCGGTCGACGCAGGAGATGCAGCGCGACGACAGCCTCAATCCCGGCATGCTGTGGGTGCAGGAGGGAGAGGCGCTGTGGCAGCGCAACGCGGGGAAAAGCGACCTCTCCTGCGCAAGCTGCCACGGAGATGCGCAAACGTCGATGCGCGGCGTGGCGGCGCGTTATCCCGCTTTCGATGCAACGAGCAAGCGCCCGCTGAATCTCGGCCAGCGCATCAACCAATGCCGGCAGGAGCACCAGCAGGCGCCGGCTTTCGCGCCGGAAAGCGAAGCCTTGCTGGGTTTGGAGAGCTATATCGCATTGCAGTCGCGCGGCATGCCGGTGACGCCGCCGGGGGATGCGGCGCTGCAGGCGTTTTATGTGCGGGGCGAGCAGCGCTGGCGGCAGCGCATCGGGCAGCTTAATCTGTCCTGCGCGCAATGCCATGACGAGAACTGGGGCAAGCGCCTCGGCGGCAGCATCATCCCGCAGGGGCATGCGGGCGGATATCCGATCTACCGGCTGGAATGGCAGGCGATGGGATCATTGCAGCGGCGACTGCGCAACTGCATGACCGGAGTGAGGGCGGAGCCGTTCGCGCTGGGATCGCAGGAATTGGTGGAGCTGGAGTTGTATCTGGCGAAGAGGGCGAAGGGGATGGCGATGGAGGCGCCAGGGGTGAGGCCGTAGGGGCAGACTGCCGGACGACGCATTATCCAATGACGAAGTGACGCTATTCCATTATCCGGCCGAATTCATAACGCATGACGGCTCCTTCCCCCTGTAAGGGGGAAGGTTGGGATGGAGGTGGCAGGGCTGAGACAAGTAAGGTTCTGTCTCGATCCTACCACCCCCACCCTAGCCCTCCCCCTTACAGGAGGAGGGGATCGGCCATAGGCAATTTTCCAGGAAACCGTTGATGGTTAAGTTTAGAAAATCACGCGCCACGCAATTCATCCGCTTTACCTTCGGAGCGCTCATTCTGATCCACGCCACAACCCTAACCCTCGCCGCCGAACCCGACCCCACAGGCCGCCGCCTCTACGCCACCTGCGCCGCCTGCCACGGCACCGACGGCCGGCCGGAACGAGGCGGAAGCCTGTCCGCACTAGCCGGTCAATCGAAAGAGTCGCTGACCGCCGCCATGCAAGCCTTCAAGACCGGCACACGCAACGCAACCATCATGCATCAGATCGCCAAGGGGTACACCGATGAACAGATCGAACTGATCGCCGGATATCTCGCCGGCCTGAATAAACCGGAGAGCAAATGAAACGCCGTCAATTCATGGGAGCGATCGGTGCGGCGCTGTCTTCCAAGACCGTCGCCGCCTTCGCCGCCCCGGCGAAGCCGCACGTGGTGGTAATAGGCGCAGGTTACGGCGGCGCGACCGCAGCGCGTTACCTGCGCATGTGGAGTGCAGGCGCGATCGACGTGACGCTGGTGGAACCGAATGCCGCATTTATTTCCTGCCCGGTATCCAACCTGGTGCTGGGCGGATCGAAGCAGATGGCGGACATCACCGTCAGCTATCAGCAACTTGCCCGCCGTCACGCCATACGCATGGTGCGCGATACCGCACAGGCCATCGATCCCGACAAGCGCATCGTCAGGCTCGCTGGAGGCAGGCCCCTTTCCTACGACAGGCTGGTGCTGTCGCCCGGCGTAGAGTTCCTGTGGGATAGTCTGCCCGGCATGGCGCAAGCGGGCGCGCGCGACAAGGTGCTGCACGCGTGGAAAGCGGGTGAACAAACCTTCGCGCTGCGGCGGCAGCTCGAAGCGATGGCGAATGGCGATACCTTCGTCATGTCCATCCCGCCGGCTCCTTACCGCTGTCCGCCAGGGCCTTATGAACGGGCATGCCAGGTTGCCCATTATTTCAGCAGGGCCAAGCCGAAGTCGAAAGTCATCCTGCTGGATGCGAATGAAGATGTGGTGTCGAAAGGCGCGTTGTTCAAAAAGGTTTGGGCGGAACGCTACAAGGACATCATCGAATACCAGCCGAGTTTCAAGGCCACCGATGTCGATCCGAAAACCGGCACGGTGATATCGGAGTTGGGCGACGAGGTGCGCGGCGCGGTATTGAACGTGGTGCCGCCGCAGTCGGCGGGCGGTATCGCCGTGCAGACCGGACTGGCCAATGTCAACAGGCGCTGGTGCGAAGTGGATTTCCTGACTTTCGAATCCACCCAGGCGCGCCATATCCATGTGCTGGGCGATGCGATCCAGGTCGCGCCGCTGATGCCGAAATCCGCGCATATGGCCAACCAGCACGCGAAAATCTGCGCCGCAGCCATCGTCGATATGTTCCAGGGGAAGCCGCCGCCGCAAAACCCGATGCTGACCAACACCTGCTACAGCTACGTGTCGGACAAGGATGTGATCCATGTGACGTCCGTGCATGCCTATGACGCGCAGAAGAAAACCCTGCTCAGCGTGCCGGGCTCCGGCGGCGTGTCGGCGGCGCCCGGTGAACTGGAAGGCAGGTACGCGGCGGAATGGGCAAGGAATATCTGGGCCGATACCCTGTCGTAGCGCGCGCCGTCCGCAACCGCCTTATGCCGCCGTCCCGCGCACGCGTTCCAGCATGGCCGATGTCCTGCGGGGCCAGCCGACGGGGCCGAACCATGCGCCGCCCGCGATCGATCCGACATTCACCAGGCCATATACCACCAGCGCCACACCCTGCGCGATGAACACATGGGTCAGGCTCCCGCCCCAGCGCAGCGCCAGCCAGCCGCCGCCCGCCGCGACCGCCAGACGGAGCACATTGCCCAGCACCGGCCACATCAGCCGTCCCGCGCCTTGCGAAGCGAAGTACAGCACCAGCCCCACGCCGAAGAACCCGTACACCGGGCCGACGGTGCGCAGGTAGCGGCTGCCGGCCTCGAGCATGGCCGGATCGTTGTTAAACAGGGTCAGCCACGCATGCGGGAAAGCGGCGGCAAACAGGCCGATGGTCTCCGCCATCCCGAACGCCAGCGCCGCCCCCATCCAGGTGGCCTGCAACGCGCGTTCGCGCTGCCCGGCGCCGATGCAGGTGCCGACCATGGCGACCAGCGGCGCACCCAGGCCGAATACCAGCGGCACCAGCAGATATTCCAGGCGCGACGCGGTGCCGTAGCCGGCGATGGCCGCCGTGCCGAATCCGCCCACCAGCGCGGTGGTGATGATGATGGCGAGATTGGTGGCGACGGTCGATACCGTGCCGATCAGGCCGATGCGCAGGATGTCGCGGAACAGCGGCCAGCGAAAGCGGACTTCCTTCAGGGACGGGCGCAGCAGACTTTTGCTGGAAGACAGATACGCGGCCAGGATGATGCTGCCGACGAAGTAATACGACAGCAGCGCCACCGCGCCGCCGGCGATGCCCATGCCGGGCACCGGTCCCCAGCCGAAGATCAGCAGCGGCGACAGCGGGATCAACACCACCATGCCGCCGACGGTGACGTAAGCCGGCACCGCCATGTTGCCGGTGCCGCGCAATATCGCCGACAGCGAATTGAAGATCCAGACGATGATGGCGCCGGCAAACACCCAGTTGGAATAGGTAAGCGCGGCCTCCAGCGCACCGCCCGCGCCGCCCATGCTCGCATACAGCGAGCGGCCGCCGAGCAGGATCGCTCCCATGAATATCACGCCGAACACCACCGCGATGAGCAGCGCATGCCACACCAGCGCGTCGGCATCCGCGCGCCGCCGGGCCCCGAGCGCCCGGGCGATGGACGACGCAATGCCGCCGCCCATGGCCCCGGACGACGTCATCTGCATGAACATCACCACCGGGAATACCAGCGCCATCCCCGCCAGCGCATCGGTGCCGAGCTTGCCGACGAAGTAGGTTTCGATCAGGCCGACGCCGGCCTGCGCCAGCATCACCAGCACATTTGGCGCGCCCATCTTCAGCAGCGTAGGCACGATGGGCGCTTCCAGCAGCATCCGTGTGCGTGGATCGAGAGTGGCGCCCTCCGCGGGACGGGCGCTCATGCCGGCACCATCGCGGGACGGGCGAGCTTCGCTTCGCGGATTGGCAGATGGACCAGTGCCGCGCCAACCGCCAGCATGATGTCGATATACCACATCCAGTCATAGCTGCCGGTAGCCTCAAATACCTTGCCGCCCATCCATGCGCCGAGGAAGCCGCCGACCTGGTGGGTCAGCATTACGATGCCGAACAGCGTGGCCATGTTGCCGACGCCGAACAGCTTCGCGACCAGCCCGGCCGTCGGCGGTACGGTGGACAGGAAGGTCAAACCCATGACGGCGGCAAAGAGCAGCATCACCGTGCCGGTCTTGGGAGCAAGCAGGAAGGCGATTACCGCCAGCGCGCGTGTCGCGTAGACCAGCGACAGCAACGACTTCATGCGCCAGCGTCCGACCGCCCATCCCATCGCGATGCTGCCGACGATGTTGAACAGGCCGATCATCGCCAGCGACCATGCGCCGAATTGCAGCGGCAGGCCGCAGCTGGCGATCACGCCCGGCAGGTGGGTGGCAAGGAAGGCGACATGGAAACCGCAGACGAAGAATCCGGCCGCCAGCATCAGGTAGCTCGGGGTGCGCAGAGCGGTACGGATGGCATCGCCGGTGCCGATCGGCTTCTGCGCCGCCGGCGTTGTGGCGGCAGGCGCGCCGCTGAGCAGGAAGGCCGCCGGCAGCGCCAGCAGGACGATCAGGCCGAGGATCTGCATCGCATTCATCCAGCCTGCGGCCACCATCAATGCACCGGCGATCGGCGCCATGACGAACTGGCCGAAGGAGCCACCGGCATTGATGATGCCGGTCGCCATGCCGCGCTTCTCAGCCGGGATCATGCGGCTGGCGGTTGCCATCAGCACCGCCGGCCCGGCCATGCCGGCGCCGCCGGCCGACAGCACGCCGATGGCGATGACCAGTCCGAGCGTGGTCTGCATATAGGGCGTGATGAAAGTGCCCAGCGCCACCAGCAGCGCGCCAAAGAACAGCACCCGGCCGGCGCCGAACTTGTCGGCGAAGGCGCCGGCGAACGGCTGGGTCAGGCCCCACCATAGCTGGCCGAATGCGAACGCGAGGCTGATGCTGCCGATGCCCAGGCCGGTGGCGGTATTCAGCGGGCTCAGGAAGAGTCCCATTGTCTGGCGGGTGCCCATGGTCAGGGCGAAGGTGCCGGCGGCGGCGAGGAGGACCAGCCAGACCGCAACCTGGCGGTTGGCCGTGTTGCTTGCGCTATTCATTTTCCGCTCCCTGGTCGCTGGTGGAAAGCAGTGCGAGCGAATCGTCGATCAGCGCATGCAGGGCCAGCACCCGTTCAACGCCGAGTGTCCGGTTGATCTTGTCCTGTGCCGCCTTCCAGTAGCTTTTCGCTTCCGCGCGTTTGGCCCGGCCGGCATCGGTAATGATGACGCTGCGGCTGCGGTCGTCGGTGCCGGCCTCGATCCGGAGCCAGCCGGCATCGACCAGCGGCTTGAGGTTGCGGGTGAGGGTGGAGGCATCCAGGCGCATCGCCTGCGCCAGCTCGCCGGGACGGATCGGGCCGAGCCGCTCCACGTGCGCCAACAGGGAATACTGGGTGGTTTTCAGTCCGGTCTTGCCGAGTTCCGCATCGTATTGCTGCGAGACAAGGCGCATGATCTGGCGGATCTTGAAATTGGTGCAGCCTTGCGGCTGGGTAGGCTGGTCGGCAGGCATGTCTGGCACCTCAAATCAATTGTAGGTGCAAGGATTGTATATGCAAATTTAAGGGAAGCGCAATCGATTCCGGAATTGCCGAAATAAAGTGATTTTCGACAATCCTTGCGTTTCGCGGCCCGTCAAAGCAACTCGATATTGCTCAGGTTCAGGAAGCAGCTTTCCCGTGTCGTCGCAACGAAATCCGCAAGGTAGGGCCGCGACGACAGCTCGGGCAGGCAGGCAGCATAGAGACGCCCCGTCAAGCCATTGCGGGTGATGCGCCGCGCCAGCACATAATCCCGGTCCAGGTAGTTTTGCGCCGCCCATAGCGGCAGCGTGGCGATGCCGCGCCGGCTGGCCACCAGCTGCAGCATCGCCACCGTCAATTCGGTCGTGCGGCGTTCGGTATCGATGCCGGCGGGCTGCAATACCTGCCGGACCACGTCCAGCATGTCGTCAGGCACCGGGTAGGTGATCAGGGTATCGGTCGCGAAATCCTTTGCGCGCAGGTAGTCGCGCGCCGCCAGCGGATGATCCTTCGCCAGCACGGCGACGATCTCGAAGCGGAACAGAGGATGGTAGTCGACCGCTTCATCGGCATCCATGTCCGACACGATCGCCACATCGGCGCGGTGGCCATACAGCAGCCCCACCGGATCGGCCTGGAAACCCGACACGATGTCCAGTTCGACTTCCGGCCATCGGCTGCGGAAGACATCCATCGACGGCATCAGCCAGTCAAAGCACGTGTGGCATTCAACGGCGATCCGCAGCTGCCCGGCCACGCCCTGCGCCATGCGCACCAGGTCGCGCTCGGCGCCATCGACCTGGGGCAGCACGGTATCGGCCAGCTTCAGCAGGCGTTCGCCGGCGGGCGTGAAGCGGATCGGCACCGATTTTCGTTCGAACAGCAATGTGCCGTGATGGTCTTCCAGTTGCTTGATCTGGTGGGAGAGGGCGGACTGGGTGAGATTGAGCAGCGTGGCGGCGCGCAGCAGGTTGCCGGCTTCGCGTAGCGCGACCAGCGTTTTCAGATGCCGTAGTTCGAGCAAAGACTGCATATGAATGAAATTCAAGATGAATAGAAAAATATATCGTTTGAATCATAGTGGATCTTGTTCGACACTGGCAATCGGTTCATCGATTGGAGTGGTCATGGCAATTGCACACATACTTGGATTTCCCCGCATCGGCGCGCAGCGGGAGCTGAAATTTGCACTGGAAGGATACTGGCGCGGCGAAATAGCCGAAGGCGCGCTGCGCGACACCGGGCGCCGCCTGCGCGAACAACATTGGGCTCTGCAGGCGGATGCCGGGCTGGATCTGGTCACCGTCGGCGACTTCGCCTGGTATGACCAGGTGCTGACGACACTGGCGCTGCTGGGCGCGACGCCGGAGCGTTTTGGAGCGGACCCGGCGGCGCTCACCCTTCAGGACTATTTCAGGATGGCGCGCGGCGGGGACAATTGCTTCGCGATGGAAATGACCAAGTGGTTCGATACCAATTACCACTATCTCGTGCCGGAATGGACGGCGGGCATCCGCTTCGACGGCGGCGTCGACTGGCTGCTGGACGATGTTGCGGAAGCGCACGCCGCCGGCCGCCGGACGAAGGCGGTGCTGATCGGTCCGCTGACATTGCTCTATCTCGGCAAGATCAAATCTGGACTGACGCATAAGCTCGATCTGCTGCCACGAGCCCTGGAAGGCTACGGTCGTCTGCTTGCGCGCCTGCGCGATGCCGGCGTGGAATGGGTGCAAATCGACGAGCCGATCCTGGCGCTCGACTTGAAAACCGAATGGCGCGATGCCTTCGCGCCGGCCTATGCCGCGTTGGCAAGCCATGCGCCACGGATCTTGCTGGCGACCTATTTCGGGGAAGTCGGCGAACATGCTTCGCTATTGAAGTCCCTGCCTGTCGATGGCGTGCATCTTGATCTCGTGCGCGGCGGCGGCCAACTCGATGCCTTCAGCGCAGATTGGCCGCACGACAAGGTGTTGTCGCTGGGCGTCATCGATGGCCGCAATATATGGCGGGCCGATCTCGACACTGTGTATGCCTGCCTTCTTCCGCTGAAGAAGACTTTCGGGGATCGTCTATGGATAAGCGCGAGCTGCTCACTGCTCCATGTGCCGGTCGATCTCGGCTGCGAGATCAAACTCGATGAAGAGTTGAAAGGATGGCTGGCATTTGCCACGCAAAAGCTGGGTGAAATAGCGGCTCTGAAACAAGCGCTTGCCGGCGAGACGGACACGGTGAATCCGCTGTTCGAAGGCGCACGTGCCGCGCACACCCGCCGGCGCAACTCGCCGCGCATCCATAACGCGCTGGTGCAGAAACGGCTTGCGGCCATCCGTGACAGCGATACACAGCGGCATTCGCCATTCGGCGACCGTATCGCGAAGCAGCAGGCGAAATGGAAGCTGCCCGCATTTCCGACCACCACCATCGGCTCCTTTCCGCAGACGCCGGCCATCAGGCAGGCGCGGGCCACCTGGAAGCGCGGCGACATTCCACACCTCGATTATCTGGAGAAAATGCGCGACGAAATCCGCCTTGCCGTCCGCACGCAGGAAGAACTCGGGCTGGACGTGCTGGTGCATGGCGAGCCGGAACGCAACGACATGGTCGAGTACTTCGGCGAACAGCTATGGGGTTACGGCTTTACCGCCAACGGCTGGGTACAGAGCTACGGCTCGCGTTGCGTGAAGCCGCCTATCATCTATGGCGACGTCTATCGCCCTGAGCCGATGACGGTAGGCTGGAGCCGTTTCGCGCAAAGCCTGA
>JAESFT010000367.1_pt1 | contig 31572 bp, 23 predicted proteins | sample 9269451 | NCBI WGS metagenome assembly JAESFT01 (sample SAMN14502557, study PRJNA617106) | algae metagenome | isolation source: Scytonema hyalinum WJT4-NPBG1 and co-occurring heterotrophs from well... | place: USA: Mojave Desert, Joshua Tree National Park, California | collected 2006-05-25
GTGCCACCCTCCCCTGAAGGGAGGGAGATGCGCTCGTCATGCCCGGACATGGTCCGGGCATCCGTGACTTGGGATGGGTGCAAAGACGTGGATGGCCGGGACAGGCTCGGCCATGACGAAGAGGGATCCCGCCTTACCGCGTGTAGGTGAAGGTGCTGATCTGGCAGACGTTGATGTTGTTGCGCACGAGTTCCGCGCCGTTCTGGAACACGGCCTTGAAGTCAAAGCGGCATTTGCCGGTGCCGTCGTCGATGTTCACCTCGACGGTGTCGCCGTTGGCGAGGATGTCGGTGCCGAGGATGTCCTCCTCCCACTCGCTCGCGCCGGTGTTGGAGGCGTAGAACTCGGTCATGGTCAGGCCGGTCTTGTTGACGATCTCGACCCGGCGGTCGGCCGCGGAAGCAACAGACGCAACGAGGAGCCCGCCGGCGGCGAGCAGGGTAACGATCTTCATGGATGGAGCCCCAGTTCTCGGCGAGCCGCGGAATGCGCCCCGCGCATCAGCAACCGCAGGCCCGGCGCTTCGCGCGCTCTTGGTGTCGGGGGTCGATGAGCCGGATAGCGCTAGCATGGCCACAGCGCGCGGTCTCTAAGCCCTTGGCTCAATGCCGTTAGCGGAGAATGCACCAGTCATGGCCGGGCCCGTCCAGGCCATCCACGACTTTACAGTCGCCAAAAGATGCAGATGGCCCGGCCATCGCCTTCCTGCTGTCGTCAAAATGAGATGGCATTCTCTAGTGCCACTCCAGGTACCTTGAGAACCAGCTCTTGAATGGTACGTCCCGCCACGACGTAGCGCTTGTTTGTGGTCCGCTCTAACAACCTTACCAGTCGGTTGCTTGAATTAACGAGGTAAGAAGCTCGATAGAGCTAGTCGTTCTTCGAGAAGCCTTCCAGAATCCTATTCAGGTTCGCATCATTCAGCCTATCTATCGCAGCAGACATTCGTTCAAAACGATCTCGCGCTTCGTTCCAATCAGGTGACGCGAGGAAGGCCTCGATTAGTGCCGTCTGAATCCGCTCCGTACGGCCCAACTTCTCGGCTATCAGCTTCTGCACCGCCTGGGCCGACGACGCCGGATTGGATAGTGAGCCCCTTAGCGCCTGCTCGTGGCTGACGAAGCCTGGAGGGTCGCGGCTCTCGAGCTTGAGGGATACCACAGGTACTCCCTTGCCTAACGCAAATCCAACTTCTTGGTTGGTCCAAGTGCTTTCCTCAAAATCATCGGTAAGGAAGACGAGCATGACCTCCATGGTCTCCAGACCGTTCAGGATTTCGCGACGCCATTCTCGTGTCGGCTCAATAGTATCATGAGCGACAAACGAACTTATGCCGTATTCTTGAAGCGCCTCAGCTAGTTCGGTTGCTGCGCGCTTGTGGCGATCTCGATGGCTGATAAAAAGCCGAATTTGACCGGGCTTCCAGATCGTGAGGTTTTCAGGATTTGCTAGAGGTCGAAGTGAGAATGGACGAGCCTGCTGGTACTCGGGCTCAGAATCGTCGGCTAAATCCAGGCGGACAGCATTGAAGAATTCAGCTTCGAAACGAGCGGAGCAGCTGTTGAGGTCCGCTCTTAATCCTGCCTCGATTTCGCTCTGACCAGGTAGGCCAATAGCTGAAAGAACCTTCTCTGGCAGAAAGAAGACGGCGTCGTGCCCCGTCGTTCCTCCGTTCCAGTTGTCGTATGTTGTTTTCTCGATCACCAGCACACGAGCGTGACGGATGATCTCTTGCCGCCTTAAGTCGCCAGTTCGCCCATACTCCAGGTCGAGGCGTCGAAGGTAGGTGCCGATTTTACCAGGCAACACATAGCTGCGGTTGTTCACTTCCAGTCTGCCCCACTATCGTATCACGAGCGCTCAGTATCTCGCCCGTCGGGCTCGGTTGCGATGCCCTTGAACTTTCCCGGGCTCTGCTTGACCTCCATGAGATGGCCGTTGCGCTCATTACGCTTTTGGTAAAGGCCATCTGGCCTCTGAAACTGTGTACGCCCGGTGACCGCACCCCTGCGGTGGCCACTGCCCGTGTTCTTCGCCATTTCATGCCCATCTTTATCGGCCCGGGCGCACGGCCCGGGCCCTTTGTGATAGCTACACCCTGAGATCAACTACATCCCGTCGTGCTGCCGCACGTGTCACACTTCAAGCACGTCCCATTCCGCACCAGCGTGAAGTTCGCGCACTCAGGACACGCCTCGCCTACATAGCCCTTCATCTTCGCTTCCGCGCGGCGGTCGGCCGTGGTGGGGCCGGAGCCTGCGGGAGCCTGGAAGGGCAGGGCGTTCACGGCCTCCGCGGCTTCCTCCAGCGCGACCTCGCCCTTCAGCGCCGTGGCGCCTGAGGTGACGTAGCCCGAGGCTTCCGCCGTGATGCGGTTCTTCGTGCCGGCGCCGCCGGGGATCAGCATGAGCCGGTCCTGGTTGCCGCGCACGAGGCCCTTGGAGACCACCGCAGCGGCAGGAGCAGCGACCGGCGCGTCGCCGATCTTCGATTGCGCCTCGCCGCGGCCGATGACCGTGGCGCCGATCTCGGACGGGTCCACATGGGCGAGGTCGGTGCGGCCGAGGTACGAGATCGCGAGCTCGCGGAAGATGTAGTCCAGGATCGAGGTCGCGTTCTTGATCGCGTCGTTGCCCTGCACGAAGCCGGAGGGCTCGAAGCGCGTGAAGGTGAAGGCCTCCACGTATTCCTCCAGCGGCACGCCGTATTGCAGGCCGAGCGAGATCGCAATGGCGAAATTGTTCATCATCGCGCGGAAGGCGGCGCCTTCCTTGTGCATGTCGATGAAGATTTCGCCTAAGCGCCCGTCGTCATATTCGCCGGTGCGGACATAGACCTTGTGGCCGCCCACGATCGCCTTCTGGGTGTAGCCCTTGCGGCGATCCGGGATCTTCTCGCGCTCGCGGATGCGCTCCACGCGCTCGATGATCTTTTCCACGATGCGCTCGGACACGTGCGCGGCCTTCGCGGCGGCGGGCTGCGCGACGAGCGCTTCCACGGCCTCGTCCGCATCCTCCTCCTCGTCCGCGATGAGAGCGGAGTTCAAGGGCTGCGAGAGCTTGGAGCCGTCGCGGTAGAGCGCGTTGGCCTTCAGCGCCAGGCGCCAGGAGAGCATGTAGGCGTTCTTGCAATCCTCGACGGTGGCGTCGTTCGGCATGTTGATGGTCTTGGAAATCGCGCCCGAGATGAAGGGCTGCGCCGCCGCCATCATGCGGATGTGGCTTTCCACCGAGAGATAGCGCTTGCCGATGCGACCGCAGGGATTGGCGCAGTCGAAGACCGGATAGTGCTCCTTCTTGAGGAAGGGGGCGCCCTCGAGGGTCATGGCGCCGCAGACGTGGATGTTCGCGGCCTCGATGTCGGCCTTGGAGAAGCCGAGATGGGGCAGGAGCTCGAAGGAGGGGTCGTTCAGGCGATCCGCCGGGACCTTCAGAGTTTGAGTGAGGAAGTCCTCACCGATGGTCCACTTGTTGAACACGAACTTGATGTCGAAGGCCGACTTCAAGCCCTTCTCGACCGCCTCGATCTTCTCGTCCGTGAAGCCCTTGGCGCGAAGCGAGCCGGGGTTGATAGCGGGCGCCTGGCGGAGCGAGCCGTGGCCGACCGCGTAGGCCTCGATCTCGGCGATCTCGGATTCGCGGTAGCCCAGCACGCGAAGCGCATCCGGCACCGCGCGGTTGATGATCTTGAAGTAGCCGCCGCCGGCAAGCTTCTTGAACTTCACCAGCGCGAAGTCGGGCTCGATGCCGGTGGTGTCGCAATCCATCACGAGGCCGATGGTGCCCGTGGGCGCGATCACCGTGGCCTGCGCGTTGCGGTAGCCGTGGGCTTCGCCGAGCGCGAGGGCCTGGTCCCAGCAGGCGCGGGCGCGCTCGACGAGGTGCTGATCGGGGCAGGAGGCGTGGTCGAGCGGCACCGGGTTGACCGACAGACCCTCGTAGCCCTCGGAGAGGCCGTGCGCGGCGCGGCGGTGGTTGCGGATCACGCGGAGCATGTTGTCCGCATTCTCCTTGTAGCGCGGGAAGGCGCCGAGCTCGCCCGCGATCTCGGCCGAGGTCGCGTAGGACACGCCGGTCATGATGGCGGTGAGCGCGCCGCAGAGCGCGCGGCCGGCATCCGAGTCGTAGGGCAGGCCCATGGTCATGAGCAGGCCGCCGATATTGGCGTAGCCGAGGCCGAGCGTGCGGTACTCATAAGAAAGCTGCGCGATCTCCTTCGAGGGGAACTGCGCCATCAGCACCGAGATCTCGAGCACGAGGGTCCAGAGCCGGCAGGCGTGCTCGTAGGACTCGACCTCGAAGGCGCGGGTGTCGTGGTCGTAGAAGGCCAGCAGGTTCGCGGAGGCCAGGTTACAGGCCGTGTCGTCCAGGAACATGTATTCCGAGCACGGATTGGACGCCCGGATGCGGCCGCCTGCGGGGCAGGTGTGCCAGTCGTTCATGGTGGTGTTGAAGTGCAGGCCCGGATCGGCCGACGCCCAGGCCGCATGGCCGATGCGCTCCCAGAGATCGCGGGCCGGCACGGTCTTCTTCACCTTGCCGTTCCGGAACACGAGGTTCCAGTTCGAGCCGGCCTCGACGGCGCGCAGAAAATCGTCGGTGATCGAGACCGAGTTGTTGGAGTTCTGGCCCGACACCGTGAGGTAGGCCTCCGAATCCCAATCGGTGTCGTAGATCGGGAACTCGATGTCGGTGTAGCCCTGGCGCGCGAACTGGATCACGCGCTTGATGTAGTTGTCCGGGATCATGACCTTGCGCGCGGCCTTGATCTCGCGCTTCAGCGCCGGGTTCTTGTCAGGGTCGAAGCAGGCGTCGCCTTCGGCCTCGCAATTGATGCAGGCCTTCATGATCGCCTTGAGATGGCGGTTGGCGAGCTTGGAGCCGGTCACGAGGGCGGCGACCTTCTGCTCCTCCTTCACCTTCCAGTCGATGTAATCCTCGATGTCCGGGTGATCGACGTCGACCACCACCATCTTGGCGGCCCGGCGCGTGGTGCCGCCGGACTTGATCGCGCCCGCCGCGCGGTCGCCGATCTTGAGGAACGACATCAGGCCGGACGAGCGCCCGCCGCCGGAGAGCTTCTCGCCCTCGCCGCGCAGACGCGAGAAGTTGGAGCCGGTGCCGGAGCCGTATTTGAACAGGCGGGCCTCGCGGACCCACAGGTCCATGATGCCGCCCTCGTTCACCAGGTCGTCCTGCACGCCCTGGATGAAGCAGGCATGGGGCTGCGGGTGCTCGTAGGAGCTCTTGGAGCGGGTGAGCTTGCCGGTCTTGTGGTCCACGTAGAAGTGGCCCTGGCTCGGCCCGTCGATGCCGTAGGCCCAGTGCAGGCCGGTGTTGAACCATTGCGGGCTATTCGGCGCCACCATCTGGTTCGCCAGCATGAAGCGCATCTCGTCGAAGAAGGCCTGGGCGTCGGCCTCGGACGAGAAGTAGCCGCCCTTCCAGCCCCAATAGGTCCAGCAGCCGGCAAGCCGGTCGAACACCTGCTGGGACTTCACCTCCGAGACGTAGCGCTCGTCCTCCGGCAGCCCCGCCAGGGCCTTCTCGTCCGGCACGGAGCGCCAGAGCCAGGAGGGAACGTCGTTCTCCTCGACCTTCTTGAGGCGCGCCGGCACGCCGGCCTTGCGGAAATACTTCTGGGCCAGCACGTCGCAGGCTACCTGCGACCAGGATTCCGGCACCTCGATGCCGTCGAGCTTGAACACCACGGAGCCGTCCGGGTTGCGGATCTCGCTCGTGGCGAGCCGGAAGGCGCGGGAGGAATAGGGCGACTGGCCCTCAGTGGTGTAACGCCGCTCGATCCGCATGACCTCAATCCTCAAGTTTGGAGACAATAGATCTCCTGGCCGCGACGACGCGCAGCTCGCTTTGTCCACTTTGTTCGTACGCCTCGGCGGTGCCTGGCAGCGCCGCTCACGTGCTCCGTCTCAAGCTCGTCAGACCTCCGGGGACGGGGAAGCCCGCGCGGTTCGAAATCTTACCGCACGGCCTTTGATCCTTCAGCCTTCGGGGGTCTGAAACCGGTTCTTGGAAGCCGGTTGCCGGTCTTGGATCGGCACCCTGTCAGGCTAGTCGTCTCGCGAGCCTCACGTCAAGAACTTGTGCCGGGGGCGTCGGTTCCGTGCTATATGTTGTGACAGAGGTGTGAATCCTGTGGATAGTTTTGGGATGGTTTTCAAGGCCTTGAGACTCCTTGCAGAATCCCGCACGCGGCCGGCAAAGATTCTTAGCCGAGTGCCGTCACCGAACTATCACGAGGGTTAACGGAGCCCCATATCTAGGGCCGCCGGGATTGACGAAGCTTAGCCGTTCAACCGAACCGAAAACCTCCGCCGGCGCGGCCAAGGCCCGGCTCCGCCAGCGAGAATCAGCCCTTTGGCGCCTGCGGCTCATGCCCCAACGTCAAGCGGAGAATCAGCCCTATCAACAGGCTGGACTTGGAGGGTCTCCCTCGCCATAGTCCGCGCCGCTTTAGGGGACCCTGCGGCGCCTGCCGCATTCGTCTCCCGAACTCGAACAAGGCCCCGCGATGAGCGCGCTCAAAGAGTACTTCCTGCGAATCTTCACCTGGTGGAACGGCGCCACCGCCGGCACCCACTTCTACACCCGGCGCTTCGGCCAGGCTGTCGGCGAGGACGAGTTCGGCAACCGCTACTACCGCTATACCCAGAAGACCGCGATCGACCCCAATGTGGGCGCCGAGCGCCGCTGGGTGATCTACAACGGCGACGCCGACCCCTCCCGCGTGCCGCCCGGCTGGCGCGCCTGGCTCGCGCACAACGCGGATCTCGCCCCCAGCGAAGAGCCGGCCTACCGCGCCCGTGAATGGGAAAAGCCCCATGTGCCTAACATGACCGGCACCCCGCACGCCTATCGTCCCCGCGGCTCGCAGCTCTCCTCCGGCGAACGCCCCGCGGCCACCGGCGACTACGTGCCCTGGACGCCTGGCGAGTAATCCCGGGCGATGCTCACGCGGCCCCACCAGGCGAAGTGCGTCGAATGCGGCAAGGCCTATGGCCGGCCGGATTTCGAGTACCATTACAACCGCATCGAGAACGGCCCGGCCTATTGGTCCGACCGCGGGCTCCTGTGCACGATCGAGTGCTCCATGGCGCACTACAAGCGCCGCACGGAAGCGGGCGAAACGATCGGCCCGCCGGCGCCGAACCCGCTGGATCTGCTTCAGCCCACCCGAGGCTGATTGGGCCCCGATCAAGGCTCGCCTATGACATATCGGGGCCGATAAGGTTCGTGCCAGCACCCGCCAGGGCACGAGAGCATGTCATCTGAATCGCTCACCATCCCGGGCCAGCGTGGCACCTCGATCCCGGCTCACCTCACCCGCGGCGACGGACAATGGCTCGCCGTTCTGTTCCCGGGCCTCACATACCGCAACACGATGCCTGTGTTGCATTTCAGCCGGCTGCTTCTGGCGGAACGCGGTGCGGACGTGCTGGCTGTCGACTACGCCTACGATCTGAACAGCGATTTCCGCGGAGCGTCCGACGAGGACCAGCTGGAGTGGATCGGTGCCGATGGGCGGGCCGTGTTGAGCGCCGCCCTCGATCTCGGCTCCTATCGGCGCTGCACGATCGTCGGCAAGTCGCTCGGCACGATTGCCATGGGGTGGTCCGTTCCGGATGAACCGCGCCTTGCGCAGGCCGATCTCGTCTGGCTGACGCCAAGCCTCCAGGGAACGGGTTTGCGGGAGCGCATGAGCCGATGCGGGGAACGCTCGGTTGTTGTGATCGGCACGCGAGACCCAGGCTTCGAGTCGACCCTGGTGAACGAGTGGAAGCAGGCCGGGACGGCAACCATTGTCGTAGCGGGCGCCGACCACGGCCTGGAGCGACCTGGGGATGTGCTCGGCTCCCTCGCGGCGCTGGAGGAGGTGTTCAGGCCTCTCGGCGCCTGGCTGGACGAAGGCAGGCCTTAGACCGCTACCTTCACCTTCGGATGAAAATGGCTCTGCGGGCGCATCACCGCGTCGGCGAAGATGTCGAAGGATTGGATCACCCATCCTTGCGGGACATGGATGCTGCGGGCGACGCCCGAGCCCTTCAGGACCCCGCCGCGCTCGTCCGGGTCGGGGTCGCGGTAGGTATCGCCGTCACCGAGCCGGCAGGCCTGGCAGCGGATGGGGCCGAGGATCTGGGCGCCGCGGCCGATGCGGTTCGAGAGGGCGAGCGAGCCGCCGCCCAGGAGGCGGGCGCCGTCGCCGATCGTGGTGGTGTGGCCGGCTTCGGCCTTCATCGTGAAGCCGCCCTCCTCGCCGATCTCCGCGTTCCGTCCGATGCGGATCGCGCCGCCCGAAGCGACGATGCGGGTGCCAGGGTAGAGGATCGTGCCGGCGCCGAGTTCCAGGCTGCCCCCGTCGCACCGCTGAAGGATCGTTCCGGGCCAGAGGACGACGCCCTCACCGAATGCGACATCCGGTGACACGAGGGTCGAGGTCGGGTCCGGGATGACAACGCCGGAATCGGCCAAGGCTGCGGTCTCCTCGATGGACAGCAGGCCGAGATGACGGCGGGCGGAATCGCCGAAAATGGGCTGGGCAGGCATGGGCCCACCATCGGCGAAGCCCGCCGCGATGTCACCGGGCTACAGGCGGGTTTCAGGCCAGGGCAGCCTGCCGTGGCGCCGCAGGTGCCGCGCCCTGACGGTCGACCGCCGCGACTTCCACGTCCATGCCGAGGCAATCGCCGGCACCGCCGCCCGCAGCCGGGATCGGTTGGTAGGCGTCGCGGGTGAAGGCCACCCGGATCGGCGCTTCGCTGCCCACGAGGCCGTCGGTGGGGTCGTATTCGATTCAGCCGCCGCCCGGCAGGTCGATCTCGCCACAAGCATCCGCGGATGCCCTCGTTCAGGCCGTGGAGCAGCTCGAGGGCGTCCATGGGCTTCTCGCGGACGAGTCCGCGGCCGGTGCAGCGGGGACGGCAACGCCCTTTTTCCAACATGGTTCGCATGTTAACGCGAAACGAGGGGCGCTGACCGCGCAGCTGGGAAGCACGATGAACACGACAATGGTGGGGCGGGCGGCCCTGACTCTGGCCCTGATGCTGGGCGCGAGCGGAATCGCCCGGGCTGACAGGATCAACAATCCGACGGCGGTGTTCTCCGGCCTCGATAAGATCACGGGCCGCATCATCTCGTTCGAGGTGGCGATCAACGAAACCGTGCAGTTCGGCGCCCTGCAGATGACGCCGCGCATCTGCTACACGCGCCCCCCGACCGAGAGCCCCAACACCACCTCCTTCGTGGAGGTCGACGAGGTGACGCTGGAAAACTCCTACCGGCGCATCTTCACGGGCTGGATGTTCGCCTCGAGCCCGGGCCTGCACGGGGTGGAGCACCCCGTCTACGATATGTGGCTCGTGGATTGCAAGGGCGGCACGGAGGTGATCGCCGAGGCCAAGGAGGGAGCCGACCAGCCCCCCGCCCAACCCCAGCCGGGACAGCGCCGGCAGGCGGAGCGTCAGCCGCAGGCCGCTCCCGGAACCGCCGCGCCGCCGCCCGGAAATGCTGCGCCGCCGGTCGGCCGGGTCGATGTGGCGCCCCCGCGTGGCGTGCCCGTCCAGCCGGCCCAGCAGCCCTCGCGACGCTTCTTCCCGACATCGCCGGGCAGCTCGCAGGGCGCGGGCAACTAGCGCCTCACTCGGCACTCGCAGGGAACGAGCCTCTCACTCGGCCTCGAGCGAGGCCAGCACCTCGGCGCCCGGCGGCTGCTGGTTCGCGGGCCAGACATGCCAGTCCGCATCGCCGTCCACCGCGTCGCGCAGCATTGCCTTGTATTCCCGCCGCGGCACCTCGTAGGCGCCGAACTGCGCCAGATGGTCGGTGACGAACTGGGTGTCCAGGAGCGTGAAGCCTCCGGCCTTGAGGCGGCCGGCGAGGTGGACGAGGGCCACCTTCGAGGCGTCGCGTTCCCGGTGGAACATGCTCTCGCCGAAGAACGCCGCCCCGAGCCTGACGCCGTAGAGGCCCCCGACGAGGCGGCCGTCGCGGTAGACCTCCACGGTGTGGCAGTGACCGCCGTCGAACAGCTCGCCATAGAGCTCGCGGATGCGGCCGCTGATCCAAGTTTTCGGGCGGTCGAAGGCAGGCGCCGCGCAGCCCGCGATCACGCCGTCGAAATCCTGATCGACCCGCACCGTGAACACGTCGGAGCGCACCGTGCGGGCGAGGCGCTTGCCCACATGGAAACGGTCGAGGGGGATGATCCCGCGCTCGCGGGGCTCGACCCAGAACAAGGTCGGGTCGTCGGCATCCTCCGCCATGGGAAAGATGCCGGCGGCATAGGCCTTGAGCAGGATCTCTGCCGTAATGTCGAACGAACCGCCGTGCATGGGGCCAATCTAGGCCTATTCAGCGGGCGAGGCGAGAGCGGCCCCCAGCTCATTCGATGCCGAAGGCGGAAGCGGCCCCGACTCCTTCCTCAGCGAGGCGAGGGCGGGGAGGGTCAACCCTCCTCCAGACCGCCCGTCTTCAGGAAGTTTTCGAGCCAGTGGATGTCGTACTGTCCGTTCTGGATGTCCGCGTTGCGCACCAGGGTGCGGAAGAGCGGCAGCGTCGTGTCCACCCCATCGACCACGAATTCGTCGAGGGCCCGGCGCAGGCGCATGAGGCACTCGTTGCGCGTGCGGCCGTGGACGATGAGCTTCGCCACGAGCGAGTCGTAGTGCGGCGGGATGCGGTAGCCCTGATAGGCCGCCGAATCGACGCGCACGCCAAGGCCGCCGGGGGGATGGAAATAGGTGATGAGGCCGGGCGAGGGGCGGAAGGTCGAGGGGTGCTCGGCGTTCACGCGGCACTCGATGGCATGGCCCTCGATCTTGATCTCGTCCTGCTTCACCGAGAGCGGCGCGCCCGCAGCGACCCGGATCTGCTCGTTCACGAGGTCGATACCCGTGATCATCTCGGTCACGGGATGCTCGACCTGGATACGGGTGTTCATTTCGATGAAATAGAACTCGCCGTCCTCGTAGAGGAACTCGATGGTGCCGGCGCCGAGATACTGGAGTTCCTGCATGGCCTTCGCGACGACGCCGCCGATGCGCTCGCGCATCTCGGTGTTGAGGGCCGGCGAGGGGCCTTCCTCCCACACCTTCTGGTGGCGGCGCTGAAGCGAGCAATCGCGCTCGCCCAGATGCACCGCGTTGCCGCGGCCGTCGCCAAGCACCTGGATTTCGATGTGGCGGGGCTTTTCGAGGTACTTCTCGATATAGACCGCATCGTCGCCGAAGGCCGCCTTGGCCTCGGTCTTGGCGGCATTCAGCGCGTAGAGGAGATCGTCCTCCGTGCGCGCCACCTTCATGCCGCGTCCGCCGCCGCCCGCCGCCGCCTTGATGAGCACCGGATAGCCGATGTCCTTGGCGATGCGCTTGGCATCGTCGTCGTCCGTGACGCCGCCTTCGGAGCCCGGCACGCAGGGGATGCCGAGGCGCTTCGCCGTGCGCTTCGCCTCGATCTTGTCGCCCATGGTGCGGATGTGCTCCGCCTTGGGGCCGATGAAGGTGATGCGGTGGTGGTCGAGCACCTCCGCGAAGCGCGCGTTCTCGGAGAGGAAGCCGTAGCCCGGATGCACCGCGTCTGCGCCCGTGATCTCGCAGGCCGCGATGAGCGAGGCGACGTTGAGGTAGGAATCGCGCGCGGCCGGCGGGCCGATGCACACGCTCTCGTCGGCCAGGCGCACATGCATGGCGTCGGCGTCGGCCGTGGAATGGACCGCGACGGTGGCGATGCCGAGTTCCTTGGCGGCGCGGAGCACCCGGAGCGCGATCTCGCCCCTGTTGGCGATGAGGATCTTGTCGAACATCCCCGCGGCCTACTCGATGACCAGGAGGGGCTCGCCGTATTCCACTGGCGTGCCATCCTCGACGAAGATCGCCGTGACGGTGCCGGCGCGGGGCGCCACGATCTCGTTGAAGGTCTTCATGGCTTCCACCAGCAGAACCTTCTCGCCGGCCTCCACCTTGGAGCCGATCTCGACGAAGTTCTTCGCGTCCGGCGAGGGCTTGCGGTAGGCGGTGCCGACCATCGGCGAGAGCACGGCGCCGGGGTGCGCCGCAGCCGCCTTGGGATCGCCCGCGACGCCGGGCGCGGCTGCCGGAGGCGGGGCGACCACGGGGGCGGCGGCAGGCGCGGCCATCGCAGGTGCTGCCATGGGCACGGTCACCTGCGCGGTGATCGTGCGGGCGACGCGGATGCGCAGATCGCCCTTCTCGACCTCGATCTCCGTGAGATCGGTCTCCGCGATGAGCGTCGTGAGCTCACGCACGAGATCGGGATCGAAGGGGCTCGCCTTGGCCATGGGGGAGGGACCTTTTGCCATCTGATCAGGACCGTGGGTGAAGCGCCCGCTGCTGCATGGCCGCGAGCACGGCGTCGAGCCCGAGCATATAGCTCTGGGGACCGAAGCCGCAGATCACGCCGGCGCAGACCGGGGCGAGATAGGAGTGGTGGCGGAACGCCTCGCGGGCGTGGACATTCGACAGATGTACCTCGACCGCGACAGCCCCGCTGCCGGCGATCGCATCGCGCAGGGCCACGGAGGTGTGGGTATAGGCGCCCGCGTTGATTACGACGCCCGCCCCTGCAAGGCCCGCCTCCTGAACCCAGGTGACGAGCTCGCCCTCCAGATTGCTCTGGCGGAAGGTGAGGGTGGCGCCCGCCGCTTCGGCCCGCTCCTGCAGCAGCCGCTCGATCTCCGCCAGCGTCGTGCTGCCGTAGATCGTGGGCTCGCGGCGGCCGAGCAGGTTGAGGTTCGGTCCGTTGAGAACGTGGACGGCGGGCATCAGGCGGGAAGCGCTCCGAGGGCGTCGCGTGGCGAGGCCGGAGCGGCCCTCTTAGCCAAAAGGCGCGCCATGCGAAAGGGGAGCCTTTCGGCTCCCCCAGAGAGATCAGCGCTTCAGCACTCGGCCTTGCCGCATTTGCGCACGTTGGCGACCACCATCTTGAGGGGCTCGAGCCCGACCGCGCCGGAGATCACCTCCTCGCCCACGATGAAGGCGGGGGTGCCGGTGAGCCCGAGCTTGTCGCCGAGCTCCACGTTCGTCTGCAGAGCCTGACGCACGTCCGGGGCCTGCATGTCCCGCTCGAGGCGGGCGACATCCACGCCCATCTCCTTCGCGACGGCCTTGGCGCGCTCGCCGTTCACCCGGCCGCGGCTCTCCATGAGCTTCACGTGGTAGGCAAAGAGCTTCTCGCCCTGGAGCTGGTTCTTCACGGCGAGCGACACCTGGCTCGCCTCGACCGAATCCGGGCCGAGCACGGGGAAATCCTTGAGCACCACGCGCAGCTTCGGATCGGCCTTCGACAGCGCCTGGACGTCGGTGAGCGCCCGTTTGCAGTAGCCGCAATTGTAGTCGAAGAACTCGACGAGGGTGACGTCGCCCGTCGGGTTGCCGGCCACGATGGCGTGGGGCGAGTTCACGAGAATGTCGCGGGAATCCTTCACGGCCTTGGCCTGCGAGACGCGCTGGGCCTCGTTCTGGCGCCGCTCGAGCTCCGCCATGGCCTCCTGGAGAACCTCCGGATTCTTGACGAGGTACTCGCGAACGATCTGGCCGATCGCCTGCTTCTGCTGCTCGTTGAAGGCCGCGCCTTGGGCGAGGGCCGGACTTGCGGCGGGGGCGAGGAGCAGGGCGCTCCCGAGGGCGGCAGCGGCAAGGCGCGTGAGGGGGAAACGCATCGAGAAATCCTTGTGGTCGGGCTAGCTTCGGCCCGGGGGAACATAGGCGAGAATGTCTTCCGCCTTGAGATAACCGGGGGAGCCGGGCTTCAGCTTGGCCATGGCGCGGCTGGCCTGGGTCTGGGCGTTCTTGATGTCACCCTTATTGAAAAACGCCTGCGCGGACGCAAGTTCCGCCATCCCGATGTCGCCCTTGCGGCCGTAAGCCGTGGCGAGGTGGACGAAGGCATCGGGCGAGTCGGGCTCGCGGGTCGTGGCGTTCGACAGTTCCCGGATCGCCTCGTTCAGGGCGCCCGGATCGCCCGAGGCCACGAGAGCATGGCCCAGCATGGCGCGGATCGGAACGGCGCCCGGTGCCAGGCTGACCGCCCGCCTTAAGGGTGCTACCGCCTCCCGGGCTCGACCGCTTTCGAGGAGCGCCTGACCCTTCAATTCGTGGAAGTAGGCGTTGCCGGGTTGCTCCGCGATCAGGCCGTCCATGGTGGACAGCGCCTCCGCGAGGCGGCCGTTCCGGTAGGCGAGCACCGCCCGGGCATAGCGCGCGGGCGCCGAGGTGTTGGAGGGCGGATAGCGCCGCAGCACCGTCTCGGCCCGTTCCACGAAGCCGAAGAGCTTGGCGCGCATGAGGTCGTGGCGGGCCTGGAGAGCCGGGGGATCCTTGACCCCAAAGTGCGGGCTTTTCTTGGCGAGCTCCTGGAGCTGGCTCACGCGCTCGGTGGGCAGCGGATGGCTCATCAGGTAGGGATCGACCGCGCGGGAGCGGAAGAGGCCGTTGTCGGCAAACCGGGCGAAGGTGTCGAGCATGCCCTTCGGCGAGTGGCCCGTGGCGTTGAGGTAACGCATCGCCGCCGCATCCGCGGCCTGCTCCTCCGAACGCTGATAGGCGAGGAGGTTGCGGCGCACGAGGTCCTGGCTTCCGGTCATCACGCCCATGGCTCCGGTGCCGAGCCCTCCGACCTGGTCGGAGCGCGTGGCCGCCGCTCCCGCCATGGCACCGACGCCTGCCAGCATGCCGATGACGGAGAGAACCTGGGCGTTCGACACCTGCTGGCGCAGCCGCGCCAGGTGCCCGCCGGCGATGTGCCCGGATTCGTGGGCGACGACGCCGATCACCTCGTTGGGCGTCTCGGCATCCATGAGGGCGCCGGTGTTGATGAAGATCTTCTGCCCATTCGCCACGAAGGCGTTGAAGGAGCGATCGTTGACCAGAATGATGCGGGTCGCGCTCGCGTTGATGCCGGCGGCGCGGAAGATCGGGGTCGCGTAGTCCCGCAGGAGCTGTTCGGTTTCCGCGTCGCGCACGATGCTCGGACCGCGGCGCTCCTGCGCATGGGTGAGGGCGGGCGTGAGGCCGATCGCGGCCGCCAGGAGCCCCGTCGCAGCGCGCCGGAGCCCGGCGCCCATTCCTGCTCGTCTCTGGTGGTTCATGGGCTTTGTGGTTACGAGGTTCCGTCCGGCGGGGTCAATTCACGGCTTCGTTGCCGGCGCCAGCACCCTCAACACGAGCACCGTTTCCGTGATCCGAACCGCGCCTGCCATCGTCGAACCCCATCTTGCGCGCCGCGTGGAGCGGGTCGCTCCCTTCTTGGCCATGGATGTCTTGGCCGCTGCCGCGGCGAAAGAAAGGCAGGGCGGGTCCGTCGTCCACATGGAGGTCGGCCAACCCTCCGCGCCGGCCCCTCGGGCCGCACGCGAGGCCGCGAAAGCGGCCCTCGACGCGGGGCGGATCGGCTACACGGAGGCGCTCGGCATCGCGCCCCTGCGCGAGCGGATCGCCCGCCATTACCGCGAGACCTACGGCGTGGCGGTCGCGCCGGAGCGCGTCATCGTCACCACGGGCTCCTCGGCCGGTTTCGTGCTGGCGTTCTTGAGCCTCTTCGATGCCGGGCAGCGGGTGGCGATCACCGCACCGGGCTACCCGGCCTATTGCAACATCCTCCGGGCCCTCGACATCGAGCCGGTCGAAATCCCGCTCGCCAAGGCGGATGGCTGGATCATGACGGCGGCGGCCGTGGAGCGCGCCTACGCTGAGCAGGCGATCCACGGCGTTCTCGCCATGAGCCCGGCGAACCCTTCCGGCACCATGATCGGGCGGGAGGCGCTGGCGAGCCTCGGCGACACCTGCCGGCGCCTCGGCCTCTGGTTCGTCTCGGACGAGATCTATCACGGCCTCACCTACGGCGAGCCGGCCTCAACGGCCCTCTCGACCGACGAGGACGCGGTCGTGATCAACTCGTTCTCGAAATACTACTGCATGACGGGCTGGCGCATCGGCTGGGTGGTGGTGCCGGAGCGCCTGGTCCGTCCGATGGAGCGCCTGGCCCAGAACCTCTACATCTCGCCGCCCTACCTGTCCCAGGTTGCGGCGCTCGCGAGCTTCGAGGCTCAGGACGAGCTCGAAGCCGTGAAGGCGGGCTATGCGCGCAACCGCGCGATGCTGCTGGAGGAGTTGCCGCGGATCGGCATTACCGAGATGCACCCCGTGGACGGCGCCTTCTACATCTATGCCGATGTGGCGCGCTTCACAAACGACTCGATCGCCTATTGCCGGCGCATGCTGGACGAAGCCGGCGTTGCCGCGACGCCGGGCGTCGATTTCGACGCTCGCGAGGGCTCGCATTATCTGCGGCTCTCGTTTGCGGGATCGGAGGACGATTGCCGCGAGGCCGTGCGGCGGCTCGGGGCGTGGATGCGGTAGCCGACGCTTGCGCCGGCGTTCAAGCGCCCCGAAGATCGGCGCTCCCTTCGGAGACGTCCATGGCCTTCAACTGCTCCATCCCCGCGCGGCCGACAGTGCAACAGGACGATGCGGCGGTGCGGATCACGCGCTGGGACTTCGAGCCCGGGGCCGCTACGGGGTGGCACGAGCACGGCTGGCCGTATTTCGTGATCATGCTGAGCGATGCGGTGCTCAAGGTCCATGACGGCGAGCGCGCCACGGAGGTGGCACTCACGGCGGGCCAGTCCTACCGCCGGCCGGCTGGCGTGCGCCACGACGTGATGAACGGCTCGGACCATCCCATCGCGTTCGTGGAAATCGAGGTGAAGCGCGCCGACGCCCTGTTCAAGGACGCGTGAGGGCACGAGCGCAGGCTCACGGCTTGCCCCCGGCAATGGGGTCATCCCCGCCGCGACGGCGGGGATGACGCTTGATCGTTAGGAGCCGCTCAGGACCTGCTTCGCCTTCGACCACCAGCCGGCGCGCTTCGGGCGATCCGGATCCGGGGGCGTCAGGACGACGGCGACGGGCTCGGGCTCCGGCATCGTGGGCCGCGGCGTCTCTTGAGCCTCCTGGGCGGGACGGCTTTGCGGCATGGCCACGATGTTGTCCGCCGGCTGCGACGCAGCCTCCGGTGCTGACATGCGAGCCTCGGCGGAAGCCGCCGCAGGGGATGCGTGGGGCTCCGGCCGAGCCGTATCCTCGCCGTGCGACGCGGTCGCGGGCGTCACGTCCGCGTTCTCGACCTGCGAAGCGAACGCCGGCGCTATATCGGCGTCCTCCCCGTGCGAGGCGAACGCCGGCGTCAGGTCGGCATCGCCGCCCTGCATGAAGGGCGCTTCGCCGGCCTCGTCGCTCCGGCGCTCGCCGCGATGCTCGCGGTCCCGTCCACGGCCGCCGCGGCGGCCCCGACGGCGACGGCGGTCGCCGCGATCCTCGCCGTTCTCGGAACCAGCCTCACGCTCGGCCGACTGGCCCTCGGCGCCGGCTTCGGCATCGAGTTCCGTTCCGGCTTCGCCGTCCTCGGCCTCATCTTCGTCCGAGGAGGCGCCGGCCTCCGCATGGACGCCGTTCGGCTCACCATCGCGGTGACCGTCCCGGTCGCGCCCGCGACGGCGGCGACGGCGGCGCCGACGACCGTTGCGATCGCCGTTCTCCTCGTTCCGACGCTCGCCGGACGCCTGGCTCTCGCCGTCAGCCTCGGTCTCGTCGGCGTCCACATCCTCCGCGACCTCGGGCTCGTCCTCGTGCTCCTCGGCGTCGATGTGGGCCACCGTATCGATCTGCACGCCGGTGGCGGGGCTCTTGTGCTCGATCCGCGTTGCCGGCTCGCCCCGCTCGATGGCGAAGTTGGCCGAGCCGCTCAAGGAATCGTCCGCCATGAAGGCGATGGTCACGCCGAAGCGGTCCTCGAGGTCGCGCAGGTGCGCGCGCTTCTGATTGAGGGTATAGAACGCCACCTCGGTCCGGGTGCGGACATGCAGATTGTAGCCCGCATTGCGGATCAGCGTCTCCTCGATGGAGCGCAGGATCTGGAGCGCCACCGATGGGGTGGAGCGCACCATGCCGATGCCCGCGCAATGCGGGCAGGGGACGGAAGACGACTCGAGCACGCCCGTGCGGATGCGCTGGCGCGACATCTCGAGGAGCCCGAAGGGCGAGATGCGGCCGACCTGAATACGGGCCCGGTCGTCCTTGAGGCACTCGTTCAGCTTCTTCTCGACGGCGCGGTTGTTCCGCTTCTCCTCCATGTCGATGAAGTCGATGACGATGAGGCCGGCGAGGTCGCGCAGGCGCAGCTGCCGGGCGATCTCCTCGGCGGCTTCGAGGTTGGTGCGGAGCGCCGTGTCCTCGATGTTGTGCTCGCGGGTCGAGCGCCCGGAGTTCACGTCGATCGACACCAGGGCTTCCGTCGGATTGATGACGAGGTAGCCGCCGGATCTCAGAGTCACGTGGTTCGAGAACATCGCATCGAGCTGGGCTTCGATGCCGGTTTTCGCGAACAGGGGAGCGGGGTCGCGGTAGGGCCGGACCGTCTTGGCATGGCTCGGCATGAGCATGCGCATGAAGTCCTTGGCCTCGCGGTAGCCGTCGTCGCCCGAGACTACGACCTCGTCGATATCCTTGTTGTAGAGGTCGCGGATGGCACGCTTGATGAGCGAGCCTTCCTCGTAGACGAGGGCCGGCGCCGAGGATTTCAGCGTCAGCTCGCGCACGCTCTCCCACATGCGCATGAGGTATTCGTAATCGCGCTTGATCTCCTGCTTGGTGCGCGACGCCCCGGCCGTGCGCAGGATGATGCCCATTCCTTCCGGCACCTCGAGATCCTGAGCGATCTCCTTCAGACGCTTGCGGTCGGTCGCGTTGGTGATCTTGCGCGAGATGCCGCCGCCCCGGCCGGTGTTCGGCATCAGCACCGAGTAGCGGCCGGCGAGCGAGAGATACGTGGTAAGCGCGGCGCCCTTGTTGCCGCGCTCTTCCTTGACGACCTGCACCAGCAGGATCTGCCGGCGCTTGATGACTTCCTGGATCTTGTACTGCCGGCGGTGCTGGCGGGGACGCTCGGGCACATCCTCCATGGCGTCGCCGCCACCGAGCTGCTCGACCTGATCTTCCTCGCTCTCCTCGTCCTCCTCTTCTTCCTCTTCCTCCTCCTCGGATTCGGGGGCGTGGGGGGAGCGGGCCTCCACGGGCTCGGAAGCGGCGGCTTCGCCTTCGCTGGCGGACGAAGCGTCCACACCGGCCTCGGCAGCCTCGCCGGTAGGAGCCTCGAAAGCGGCCTCCGCGGCTGGGGCTTCAGCAGCTTCGCCCTCGGGTGCCCCTGCGTCCTGACCCTGGGCCTCGCTCCCGGTCTCGCCCTCGGCGTGGAACTCCGGAGCGGCGGCCTCACCGTGCTCGTCGGAGCCGTGGTTCTCGGCCGAGGCCTCGACCTCGCCGCTCACCGTCTCGGCATTCTCGGCGCGCTTCGGCGAGCCGCGGCGACGGCGGTTGCGGCGGCGTTCCTCGTCGCGCTCGTAGTCGCGCTCGGCCTGGGCTTCGGCCTCGATCAGCGCCTGCCGGTCGGCGACGGGGATCTGGTAGTAATCGGGATGGATTTCGCTGAAGGCCAGGAATCCATGACGGTTCCCGCCGTATTCGACGAAGGCGGCTTGGAGGGAGGGTTCGACCCGGGTGACCTTGGCGAGGTAGATGTTACCGCGCAGCTGCTTCCTTGTGGCGGACTCGAAGTCGAACTCTTCGACCTTCGACCCGCGCAGCACCACGACCCGGGTTTCCTCCGGGTGTGATGCATCGATGAGCATTTTGTTTGCCATGATGGACTCTCGACATGGCGATCGAGGGCAAGGCCTGAGGCAGGTTCCGCTGCAAGAGCGGCGTTCCCGGCTGCACGCAAAGGCGGCTGGGGGAGTGTGCGTTCGGATTGCTGTCGATCGCCGTTGCGCGACTTAAAGTGACGCGCTCTGGTTTAACGGGGGCCTGCGTGATCTGGGCCTGCGGCCCGCGGAAACGATCTCGGGGGAGATCGTCGCGGGCGCGGACGCTCAACCGGTCACGCGCGGAGAATGGCGTCGGCACGACAGTCAAGGATGACTTCGTTCTCGCAACCATTCAGTAATGGCCCCTTCGGAAATCGATGTGCCAGTTTGAGCTGGCCACCGGCGAGACGGCGATGGATTAATCGCCTTTCAGACACCGACCGGGAGCTTGCCTGAGGTAATGACGGGTGGATCTGGAGGACCGGTCTAACGCAACCGTCTCCTCGAAGTCCGCCCCTCGGATTCGGCCATGCCGGACGGGGTCCTCACCATTACAGATCGAACGCCGGGTTTGGCAAGATCTGTCTGGCCTGTGACATCCGAGCAACGGGGCGGTCCCGCTCCCGCCGTCAGGGCGGGGTTCACGCTCGGTGGGTGTGGCGGCGCCGACACGGGAGCGCAGGAACGAAGCTTGGCGGCTTGAGCTTTCGTTAACCATGGCTCCGCTATGCGCTAGAGGGCGTCACGAACCTCTGGGACCTCGATGACCGTCGCTTCGCTCTGCCGCCGCCTGGCTTCGGCTTGTTTCGCCGCCCCGCTTCGCGCGGGCGCCCTGGCGTTTGCGGTCTGGTGCGGCGTGTCCGGGCCCGTCGAGGCGGCGCCTGCCAAGCCCACCGCCGCTTCCCCCGCCATTGCCGCTTCCCCCGCCATTGCTGCTGCCATGGACGTGGCGGTCGACGGAGCCAAAACCCGCTTTACGGTGACCCTGTCCCGGCCGATCGCGGCCAAGGCCTTCCTCATGGAGCGGCCCGACCGGGTCATCGTGGATCTCCCGGAGTTGACCTTCCATCTGCCAGGCGAGACCGGGCGCGAGCGGGCAGGGGTCGTGTCCTCCTTCCGCTACGGGCTCTTCGCCCCCGGCCGCTCGCGAATCGTGATCGACCTCGCCCAGCCGGCGCTCGTCTCCAAGATCGAGGTGACGCCCCATCCCCGGGACGGCTCGGCGGTTCTGACGCTCGAGCTTGCCAGGGCCGAGCGGGACGCCTTCCGCCGTGCGGCTGTGGATACCATCCCGGGGCCCGAGCGCGCGGCCCCGCCGATCACGGACGCGGGCAAGGACCGCCGCCCGGTCATCATGCTCGACCCCGGCCACGGCGGCATCGACCCCGGCGCTGCGGTGGCCGGCGGAAACGGGCTGTTCGAGAAGGAAATCGTGCTCGCCTTCGCGGAGCGCTTCAAGAAGCGCCTGGAGGCAGGGGGGCGTTACCGGGTGCTCATGACCCGCGACCACGACGTTTTCGTGCCCCTCGGCGACCGCGTCCGCCTCGCCCGGGCCGCCAAGGCCGACCTGTTCATCTCTATCCATGCCGATTCGATCGCCGGCGGAACGGAGGTCCGGGGCCTCACGGTCTATACGGGCTCCGAGCGCGCCTCGGACGCCGACTCGGCGCGTCTGGCCGACCGCGAGAACCGCTCTGATGCGCTCGCCGGCATCGACGGCGGCGAAACCGCGGACGACGTGTCGGACATCCTCCAGGAATTGACCCTGCGCGAAACCCGCGCCTTCTCCCACGGCTTCGCGGGCCGGCTCGTGAGCGAACTCGATCCGGTGGCGCGCCTCAACAAGAACCCGCACCGGCAGGCGGGTTTTCGGGTGCTGCGGGCCCATGACATCCCCTCCGTTCTGCTCGAACTCGGCTACCTGTCGAGCCGCAAGGACTTCGATCTCCTGATGTCGGACGAGTGGCGCGACCGAGCGATCGGCGCCATGACCACGGCCATCGACCGTTTCTTCGCCACACGCCTCGTAAATCAGGGCGGCGCTCCGAAGGCTCCGTGAGGGAACCAAAGGCCAAGGTTGCCGCTTAAGCCGGCGACCGCCCCAGTTTCACCATAGACCCCCGGGATAGACGTGGCGGGGGCGCGATTCCTCATGGTAAGATCAGGTGAGGGCCCAGGAGGGCCGCGCCCGGTCGGCCAGCGAGGGTCGACGTTCGCAGACGACAACGCGAGCACCGTCTGAAGGCGGGCCAGAGACGGAAACCCTGCGGATGCGGTTCATCCTTCGATTCTTCGGCTTCCTGTTCACCGTCGGCACGGTGTTCTTCGTGCTGGGCACCGCCGTGGTGGGCTATTTCGTGTGGACCTATTCGAAGGATCTGCCGGATCCCGCCCAGCTTGCCACCTACGAGCCGCCGGTGATGACCCGCGTCCACGGCACGGATGGCAGCCTCATTGCGGAATACGCCCGCGAGCGGCGCCTCCACATTCCCGTGCAGTCGGTGCCGAAGCTCGTGATCTCCGCCTTCCTGTCGGCTGAAGACAAGAATTTCTACAAGCATTCGGGCATCGATCCCGAGGGCATCGTCCGCGCCGTGGTGGCCAATGTGCGCTCCGGCGGTCGCCGCGAGCAGGGCGCCTCGACGATCACCCAGCAGGTCGCCAAGAACTTCCTTCTGACGAACGAGCGCACCTACGAGCGCAAGATCCGCGAAGCCCTTATCGCCCTGCGCATGGAATCCACCTTTTCGAAGGACCGGATCCTCGAGCTCTACCTCAACGAAATCTACTTAGGCCTTGGAAACTATGGCGTTGCTGCCGCGGCGCTCAATTTCTACGGCAAGTCGGTGCACGAGTTGACGCTCGCCGAGGCCGCCTACCTTGCCGCGCTCCCGAAGGCGCCGAACAACTACCATCCCTTCCGCCACCGCCAGGCCGCCATCGATCGCCGCAACTGGGTGCTCGATCGCATGGTCGAGAACGGCTACGCGACCCGCGAGGCCGCCGACGCGGCGAAGAAGGAAGCCCTCAACGTCAACCCGCGCGTGGTGTCGCCGAACTCCATCGCGTCGGGCTATTTCGCCGAGGAAGTGCGCCGCGATATCGCCGAGCGCTATGGCGAGCAGAAGCTTTACGAGGGCGGGCTGTCGGTCCGCACGACCCTCGATCCCAAGATGCAGGCCATGGCCCGCAAGGCCCTCGTGGACGGCCTCGTGCGCTACGACGAGGCCCGCGGCTGGCGCGGCGCGACCCAAAAGCTGGAGCTCACGGCGCGCGAATGGGGCCTCGCCCTCGCCGACGTGCAGGCGCTTGGCGACATCCAGCCCTGGCGTCTCGCCGTGGTGCTCGAAGTCGCCGGCGGCCAAGCCCGGATCGGCCTGCAGCCGCGGCGGGACAGCGCCGGCCGCCTGGCTGCCGAGCGCGAACTCGGCTCGATTCCCCTGGATGGCGTGAGGTGGACCCGCCGCACGGTCGACAAGACCGTCGCCCCGGGCGACGTCGTCTACGTGGAGCCCCTCGAAGGCAAGCCGGGGCAGTTCCGCCTGCGGCAGGTGCCGGAGATTTCGGGCGCGATCGTCGCCATGGACCCCTTCACGGGCCGCGTCCATGCCATGGTGGGTGGCTTCTCGCACGACCAGAGCGAGTTCAACCGCGCCACGCAGGCGCTCCGCCAGCCGGGCTCCTCGTTCAAGCCATTCGTCTATGCCACGGCCCTCGACAATGGCTACACGCCGTCGAGCGTGGTCCTGGACGCGCCGGTCTCCATCGATCTCGGCGGTGGCATGGGCGTGTGGGAGCCCTCGAACTACGACGGCAAGGCCGCGGGTCCCCGGACCCTGCGCTACGGCATCGAGCACTCCAAAAACTTGATGACCGTGCGCCTCGCCAAGGATGTCGGCATGCCGCTGATCGCGGAATATGCCCGCCGCTTCGGTGTCTACGACGACATGCTGCCCGTGCTCTCCATGTCGCTCGGCGCGGGCGAAACCACCGTCATGCGCATGACGGCGGCCTATTCCATGTTCGCGAACGGCGGCCGTCGCATCAAACCGACGCTCATCGACCGCATCCAGGACCGCTCCGGCCGCACGATCTACCGCCACGACGAGCGCCAGTGCGAAACCTGTAGCGCGCAGGCCTGGTCGTCGCAGACAGAGCCGAAGCTCGTGGACAACCGCGAGCAGGTGCTCGATCCGCTCACGGCCTACCAGGTGACCTCGATGCTGGAAGGCGTGGTTCAGCGCGGCACCGCTCAGGTGATCAAGAGCGTGGGCAAGCCTCTCGCCGGCAAGACCGGCACCACGAACGACGCCAAGGACGTGTGGTTCGTGGGCTTCTCGCCGGATCTCGCCGTGGGCGTCTATCTCGGCTACGACCAGCCGAAGTCGCTCGGCAACTCGGCAACCGCCGGTCAGTATGCCGCGCCCGTGTTCCGCGACTTCATGCAGATGGCGCTCAAGGACAAGCCTGCGACGCCGTTCCGCGTGCCGCCGGGCCTCAAGCTCATCCGCATCTCGGCCTCCACGGGCATGCGCGCCGGGGCAGGCGAGGGCGGGGGCGTGATCCTCGAAGCCTTCAAACCGGGCACTGCGCCGCCGGACAGCTATTCCGTGATCGGCATGGAAGGCGCTCAGGCCGGCGTCGTAACGCCGGAGGCCCAGCGTGCCGTAGGCGCGGGCACGGGCGGCCTCTACTAGGGCGAGTGGAGAGTGGCGAGTGGTGAATGGAAGGTACGGCGTCGCGGCAAATAGCCGGGGCGTCAGTCTCCAACCCGTATCTCCTCGCGCCTTGCTTTACATTCGCGCTGCTACCCCCTACCTCCCGGCCTTCATTCGCCACTCACCACTCACTACTCACCCCGTCCCATGCGCGCCGAAATCGAGCATCTCGTAGACGAGACCAAGCAGTCAGTCGGGCTGCTGAGGAGGCATCTTTGACTGGGATGCCGCCCAAAAACGCCTTGCGGAGCTGAACGCCGCCGCGGAGGACCCGAACCTCTGGAACGATGCCGACGCCGCCCAGAAAACCATGCGCGAGCGCACGGATCTGGAGGAGCGGATCAATGCCGTGAAGCGGCTTGAGCAGGAGCTCGAGGATGCGGTCACGCTGATCGAACTCGGCGAAGCCGAGGGCGACGCCGGTACGGTGAAGGAAGGCGAGGAGGCGATCCGCGGCCTCCAGGCAGAGGCCGCGCGCCGGCAGGTCGAGACCCTGCTCGCCGGCGAGGCCGACGGCAACGACACCTATGTGGAAGTCCATTCCGGCGCCGGCGGTACGGAGAGCCAGGACTGGGCCAACATGCTCCAGCGCATGTATGCCCGCTGGGGCGAGCGCCGGAAATACAAGGTCGAGCTTCTCGAAATCACCGACGGCGAAGAGGCCGGCATCAAGAGCGCCACGCTCCTGATCAAGGGCCACAATGCCTATGGCTGGCTCAAGACCGAGTCCGGCGTTCACCGCCTGGTGCGCATCTCGCCCTACGATTCCAACGCCCGCCGCCATACGAGCTTTGCCTCCGTGTGGGTCTATCCCGTCGTGGACGACCGCATCGAGATCGAGGTGAAGGAGTCGGATTGCCGGATCGACACCTTCCGCTCCTCCGGCGCCGGCGGCCAGCACGTGAACACCACGGACTCGGCCGTCCGCATCACCCATATTCCGACCGGGATCGTGGTGGCCTGCCAGCAGGAGCGCTCGCAGCACAAGAACCGGGCCACGGCCTGGAACATGCTGCGCGCGCGCCTCTACGAGGCCGAGCTGAAGAAGCGCGAGGAAAAGGCGAGTGCGGAAGCGGCCTCCAAGACCGAGATCGGCTGGGGCCACCAGATCCGCTCCTACGTGCTCCAGCCCTATCAGCTCGTGAAGGACCTGCGCACCGGCACGCAATCCACGAGCCCGCAGGATGTTCTCGACGGGGACATCGATCCCTTCATCGAGGCGTCGCTAGCCCAGCGCGTATATGGCGGGACGGGGGAAGTCGAGGACATCGACTGACGATTGGGCCCTCCTTTCGCGGGAGGGCCGCTCGCCGGCTTAGAGCGCCCTTGCCGCCGCCAGCACCTCGTCGGCATGGCCTGGCACTTTGACCTTCGGCCACACCTGGGCGATCCGGCCGTCGCGGTCGATCAGCACGGTCGTTCGTTCGACGCCCATGTATTTCCGGCCGTACATGCTCTTCTCGGCCCAGACCCCATAGGCTTCGAGCATCGCCTTCCCCTCGTCCGATGCCAGGGGGAACTCGAGGCCGTATTTGGCACGGAACTTGTCGTGGCTTTTCAGGCTGTCGGGCGAAACCCCGATGATCTCCGTATCCGCGGCCGCGAAGTCGGCCCTGCGGGCCTGGAACTCCTGCGCTTCCTTGGTGCAGCCCGAGGTATCGTCCTTCGGATAGAAATAGATCACGGCCTTGCGGCCTTTCAGCCCTTCGAGGCTGATCTCCTTCCCGCCCGTGCCCGGCAGCGTGAATGCCGGCGCCTGGTCCCCGATCGTGAGTGACATGTTGCCTTCCTTTCGACGGAATGTGCATGTTTTGGATGGCTAACGCATTCTGATCCTTGATGAACGTTCGTTCACCATTGAATGCCAACAATGGACAAGATGCCTGAAGCCGGTTCCCCTTCAGGAGAAGCATTTCCAGGCGGAACCTGATACGAAGAACACGGTCGTGGGGATCAGCGGGGTGCGCGAAGGATTCGCGTTACGTTGAGAGCCGCGCCGCTCTAGCGACGGTTCGTCTGGCCCCAGGAATGAAAGAGCTTCCGAGCACCAAGCTGCGCCGAGGTCGCCGAAAGCGCGGCCCCATGGCGCGCCTGCTCCGCCTCGGCCTCGGCACGGTGCTGGGGTTGCTCGTGGTGCTCGGCTTCGTGGCGGGGCTGCTGTATCTGCGCCTCTCCAGCGGGCCGCTCACCTTCGCGAGCCTGCCGCAATATGTGGCCTCGCGGCTCGCCGAGCAGATCGGTTCGGGCTGGAGCGTGGCACTTCGGGAATCGGGGCTCGAACTCTACGAGGGCGCGCTCGCCCTCCATGCCACCGACCTCCAGATCCGCAATCCGGAAGGAGCGCTCGTTCTCAAGACCCCCCACGCCCTCGTGAGCGTGGACTCGCTTGCCCTCCTGACAGGGCATGTCCAGCCCCGGGCGATGGAATTCCGCGATCTGCAGGTGCGGGCGCTCGTCAACCCGGATGGTTCGCTGGCGTTCACGCCGGCCGCGCCGGAGGACGGCAGCGTGGCCGAGCCGCGCGCGGCCCTTCCCGCGCCGGTCCCGGCCACCCCGGCGGGCTCGCCTCCACCGTCTCGGGTGTCGAAAGCGGTGGTTTCACTCTTCGAGACCTTTGTCGGGCCTGCGGGCCTCCTCGGCGTTCTCGAAGAGGCGCGTCTGACGAATGCGCGGCTGACCCTCGTCGATAGCGACGGCAAGGAACGGGTGACCTTCAAGCGGGCGGATGCCACCTTCCAGCGCGAGAGCGACGGCGTGCGCCGCTTCGGCAGCTCCCTCGAAGGTGCCGCGGGCACCTGGAAGATGGAGGGCTCGGCGACGCCGGACGGCAGCGGCGGCTATCGCACGACCGTGGCCGTGAGGGACGCTCCCGTACAGGACATCCTCCTCCTGGCCGGCCTCTCGCGCCTGCCCGCCACCGCCGAAATGAACGTATCCGGCCAAGTCGAGATGCTGATCGCCGGAGGTCAGGTGACCCAACTCTCGACGCGACTGCAGGGTGGGGCTGGGCGCATCGTCATCGACGACAAGGATACGACACCGCAAAAAGTCGACTCCACCGCCGTCGATCTCGCCTGGGACGAAACGCGTCGCACACTCCTTCTGCGCAGCCTCGCCTTCCGCGGTGGGGCGACCAAGCTCGATCTTGCGGGTGAGCTGAATGTCCCCGCCGGGGCGCCCTGGAGCGCGACCCTGGCCGGGCGGAACGGCGTTCTCGAAGGCGTCCTCGGAAGCGATGCGCCGGTTGCGCTGGACCGGATCGAGGCTCAGCTCTCCGGGCGAGACGGCATCGTTCTCGACAAGCTCCAGCTGCGGGGCCCGACCCTGGCCGTCGATCTCACCGGCGCGTACGGGTTCGGCGGCGATCCGGGTGCGCTGCGCGTTCAGGGGCAGGCCTCGAAATCGGCGGTACGCTCCGTGCTGCGAGTCTGGCCGCAGGCCGTGACGCCGCCGGTACGCGAGTTCCTGGTCAAGAATCTGAAGGCCGGCGCCGTCGAAACCCTGAACCTCGCCGTCGTGATGAGCAGCGAGGATTTGAAGAAGGCAACGGCCGACGGCCCGACTCCGGACGCTTCCGTGAAGGTGGATTTCGCGCTCCGCGATGCCGAATTGGCTGCGGCCGAAGGTTTGCCGCCGCTGACGCAAACGCAGGTGACCGGCCATGTCACCGGAACGAAGGCCAGCGTGGTGGCGCCGTCCGGCCGTGTCGTCATGGCCGACGGGCGCGCGCTCAACGCGAGCGCGGGCACCTTCACGATCGACAATTACTGGCTCGATCAGGCGATCGCGCAGATCGCGTTCCGCATGGACGGCGGCGCCGATGCCCTGGGCTCGTTCCTGCAGGCCCCGCTCATGCGCGAGATCGCCGGCGTCGAGCTCGATCCCGCGACCATGAAGGGGCGGACCGATCTGCGGGTGGCGATCCCGCTCGCCGTCAACAACATGCCGAAATTCGCGGATCTGCCCTTTTCGGTGCAGGGCACGATCAGCGACCTCACCATCGAGAAGGTGTTCGGCAAGGATCGGCTCGAAGGGGCGAACCTCGCGGTCTCCTACGACAACGGCGCTCTCGGCATCAAAGGCGAGGGACGGCTGGCCGGCAACCCGGCGCAGATCGACGTGCGCCAGCAACGCGGGCAGGGGGGCGAGGCCGCCCTGTCCATGACCCTCGACGAGGCCGCCCGCGCCCGCAAGGGCATCAGCTTCGGGGCCCAGCTGACCGGACCGGTGGGCGTGAAGGCGGCCGTCCCGCTGGGGCGCACCGACAAGCCCGGCACGCGCGTCGAGGTCGATCTCGCCCGCGCCACGGTCAACCAGGCGATCCCCGGCTGGGCGAAGCCCGCCGGCCGCCCGGGCCGGCTCACCTTCATTCTGCCCGAGGGGCAGACCTCGGAGCTCAAGGACTTCGTTCTCGAAAGCGGGCCGGTGCAGCTGCGCGGCAGCGTGGTGCTCTCGGACGACGGGCAGCTCGACAAGGCGGATCTGCCCACCTTCAAGCTCTCGCCCGGCGACGACATGCGGGCGCTGGTGGAGCGCTCCGGCAACAACTTCAAGGCGACGCTGCGCGGCAATGTGGGCGACATGCGGCCCTTCATCCGCCTGATCAACGCGCCCCCGCCGCCGCCGGCCCCGCGCGCCTCGGGCCGCGAGACCAAGGAGCGCGACTTCGAAGTCGACCTCGCTCTCAACATCCTCACGGGTCACAACGACGAGACGCTCACCAACGCGACCGTCAAGGCCACCGTCCGCAACAGCCTGCTGCGCCAGCTTCAGCTGAACGGCCGCCTGGGCTCGACGAACCTCAAAGGCGACACGGTGGCTCGCGGGGGGCAGAACTACGTGGTGGTGCAGGGCGAGGATGCGGGCGCCGTTCTGCGCTTCTTCGACGTGTACCGCCGGATGGTAGGCGGCGAACTCTACCTGCAACTCGGCACCGGCGAGGGGCCGCAGGAGGGATATCTGAACCTCAGCCGCTTCTCCTTGCGGAACGAGCCGGCGCTGTCGCGGATCATCCCGACGCAGTCGCAAACGCTGACCACCACCGACGAGAACGGCCGCTCGCGGACGGTGCAGATCGACGTCAACCAGGTGAACTTCAACCGTGCCCAGGTGCCCTTCACGCGCACCGCCGGGCGCCTCGAATTCCGGGACGCCGTGATTTCGGGCAACGAGGTCGGCTTCACACTAGGGGGGTTGCTCGACCTGCCGAAGGATCGTGTCGATATTTCGGGCACGTTCGTGCCGGCCTATGCTCTCAACAACGCGTTCGCCCAGTTGCCCCTGATCGGGCCGATCCTGGGGGGAGGGCGCAACGAGGGCCTGTTCGGCGTCACTTTCCGGATCACCGGGCAGGCGAGCGCGCCGACGCTGAACGTGAACCCGCTCTCGGCCATCGCGCCCGGGTTCCTGCGCAAGATCTTCGGCGGCGTTGCGGGCCCCGTGGACCCGAACGCGCCGCTGCCCGCGCCCTCCGGCGGAGACCGGTAGGCGGGCGGCTTGAGCCGCCCACTCCGTTCGACGCCGCGGCGGCCTAGACCGCCCGCAGGAGCACGTGCTTCTTCTTGCCGAAGGAGAGCTTGATGACGCCTTCCGGCGTCAGATCGCTTGAGCGCAGCACGCCGCGCTCGTCCGTGACGACCTGATCGTTGACCCGCAGGCCCCCGCTCTTCACCTGCCGCCGCGCCTCCGAGGACGAGGGCACAAGCCCGGCGAAGTCCGGCCCGAAGGCCGCCAGCACACCGAGCCCCGCATCGAGCACGCCGGCGCCGATCTCGACGGTGGGCAGGCTCTCGGCCAGCGCCCCCTGCTCGAAGGTGACGCGCGCGGTTTCGGCCGCGGCTTCAGCGGCCTCGCGGCCGTGGAGCAGGGCGGTCGCTTCGGTGGCGAGAGCCTTCTTGGCCTCGTTGATCTCGGCGCCCTGCAGCGCCTCGAGCCGCGCGACCTCGCCAATAGGGAGCACGGTGAAGAGGCGCAGGAACCGGCCCACATCCGCGTCCTCGGTGTTGCGCCAGTACTGCCAGTAATCGTAGGGGCTCAACATATCGGCGTTGAGCCACACGGCGCCGGAGGCCGTCTTGCCCATCTTGGCGCCCGACGACGTGGTCAGCAGCGGGCAGGTGAGGGCGTAGAGCTGGGGCGAGCCCATGCGGCGGCCGAGATCGATGCCGTTGACGATGTTGCCCCACTGATCCGAGCCGCCCATCTGCAGCAGGCAGCCGTAGCGCCGGTTCAGCTCCGTGAAGTCGTAGGCCTGGAGGATCATGTAGTTGAATTCCAGGAACGACAGCTCGTGCTCGCGCTCGAGGCGCAGCCGCACGCTATCGAACGACAGCATGCGGTTGACGGAAAAGTGCCGGCCGACGTCGCGCAGGAACTCGATGTAGTTCAGCGTCGTCAGCCACTCGGCGTTGTCGACCATCACGGCCTCGCGCTCACCGCTCCCGAAGGTAATGAAGCGGGCAAACGCGGTCTTGATGGTCTCCTTGTTGGCCTCGATCTGCTCGACGGTGAGGAGCTTGCGGCTCTCGTCCTTGCCGGACGGATCGCCCACCCGCGTGGTGCCGCCGCCCATGAGCGCGATGGGCTTGCCCGCGCCCGTGGCCTGGAGCCAGTGCAGCATCATGATGGAGAGGAGATGCCCCACATGGAGCGAGGGCCCGGTGCAATCGTAGCCCACATAGGTGGTGAGCCGCCCCTCGCGCGCCGCTGCGTCGATGCCCGCCATGTCCGAGGCCTGGTGGATGAAGCCCCTCTGGTTGAGCACGTTGAGGAAATCGGATTGCGGCGCAGACATCGCGCGTCTCTCTTCTCGTCGGAGGGGAGGTGGAGGAGGGGCGTGTAGCAGCTTGAGGTGAGGATTTCACGGGGAATCGGCACCGGCCAGCGCCTGCGCCCCTAACCTCGCTTGTGGGCGAGGCGCGTTCGTTGGTGTTGCTCTCGCGTGCGCCTTGTGGGGCGGAGCGGGAGGTATATGGCGCCAGCCCGGCGGGCTTGCGCGAAAGGGGTAGAGGTGCCTGCCTGAACCGGCAGCCACACGCCTCCCGCTCGTACGGTGCGCGTGATCGGGCGGGGTGCTCCGGGTCAGGCACGGACCTGCCCTTACAGGTGCTCCCCGGCACGGCTCCCCTCTGCAGAGGAGCGGACCCCGCGACGCTCCCCCGCCAGTCACGGGAGAACGGGCCAGACC
>JAESFT010000368.1_pt1 | contig 31531 bp, 23 predicted proteins | sample 9269451 | NCBI WGS metagenome assembly JAESFT01 (sample SAMN14502557, study PRJNA617106) | algae metagenome | isolation source: Scytonema hyalinum WJT4-NPBG1 and co-occurring heterotrophs from well... | place: USA: Mojave Desert, Joshua Tree National Park, California | collected 2006-05-25
AGCAAGGAGAGTCCTTTCCAGCTTCTCGTCAACCTCGCCACGAATGTCGCCAGCGGCGGCACCGCATCGGGTGACACTTTCGACAGTATCGAAAACCTGATTGGCTCCGATGACCGCATCGACCGCTTCATCGGAACCTCCGCCGCCAATCATTTCTGGGGCCGAGGCGGCGGGGACTACTTCAATGGCGGCGGCGGGAACGACGTCCTGGATGGCGGCAACGATGGCGACATCCTGTATGGCGAAGCCGGCAACGACACGGTCATCGGCGGCGCCGGTCAAGACTATCTGGATGGTGGGTCTGGCATCGACACGGTGGTCTACACGGGCAGCCCTGGCGGTGTGACGATCGATCTTGCCAACGGCACGGCCACCGGCGGCGACGGTGATGGCCCGGTGCAGATCGTTGGCCGAGGCACAGCGATCCGGCATGATATCCTCGTCGGCTTTGAGAACGCCGTCGGTTCGTCTCTTGATGACCATCTCATCGGCACTGCCCGGGTCAATGAGCTCTCCGGCGGCGCTGGCGACGACACGCTGACCGGCGGCGGGGGTGCCGACCGTTTGAACGGTGGCGCAGGCCGTGACACGGCAGATTATGCCGATGCAACGAGCGGCGTTAGGCTTACTCTCGCTGGAGGCAAGTCGGGCGGAGACAGGTATGTCTCCATCGAAAATCTTGCAGGCTCCGGATTTAATGACCGACTGACCGGCGACGGCGCAGCCAATGTATTGACCGGCCAAGGCGGGAACGACACGATCGACGGCGGCCGCGGCGATGACACCCTGCTCGGTGACTTCGACTATCAGGGGGACGCGCCGCCACGTCCGGGCATGGGTAGCGGCTACGCCACGCTTGGACCGGACGCGACGAACAATTCGATCGCGGCCGCATTCGATATCTCCAACAACTTTTCGCTCGCCAGCGACCCTGACATCTTCGATTCGACGACGATCCTCCATACGACCGTCAATGCCACCGGAAACGGAAAGGGCGGTTACTACAAGGTCGATCTGGCGGCCGGCACGGTCATCACGATCGACATCGACGGGATTGCCGATCCGAACGTCCATGACAGCTGGGTCAGGCTGCTCGACAGCAACGGCAACATCGTCGCTCAGAACGATGATGGCGGCGGCGATCCCGGCTCTACAAGCAACCGGGATTCAAGCACGGTCTTCGTCGTCCAGGAGACTGGAACCTATTACATCGTAGAAGGCAGCTGGTCACAGGCGGCGCCGGGCGATGGCTGGGCGGAGGTTGTGCCGGAAGGCTCGACATATAAGTTGAACGTATCGGTCGAGTTTCCCCCTGCACCGGCTCAGCCGGGCGTTGCAGGTTCCGATCGGCTCAACGGCGGCAGCGGCGGCGACCTGTTGGATGGCGGCTTAGCGGCCGACACACTCACCGGCGGCGCGGGAGAGGATAGCTTCCGCTTCTCGACGGCACTCGGGAACGGCAATGTCGACTGGGTCAAGGACTTCAAGGCCGCTGACGACACGATCCTGCTGGACAACCTCATCTTTGCGAGCCTGGTTGGCGACGGTGCTCTCGCGCTGGGCGCATTTCACAAGAGTGCGGCGGGCGTGGCTCATGATGCCAACGACCGTATCATTTATGATACCGATAGTGGCGCCCTGTCCTATGACGCCGATGGCGCCGGACAAGCTGCAGCCATTCAGTTTGCGCGGCTGAGCAAAAATCTGAATGTTTCGGCGGCCGACTTCATTATCATCTAACATGACCGCGGGTGGGGCGCCTGAAAGCGCCTCACCCCGTACTTCAATTGCGATTGGTTTCGCTTTCGCTTTTCTAATTACAAGCTCAGTGGCAACGCCATCACCCCAGAGGTGTTTCAAGGCGATCATGGAGAATGTGCGATGAAGCGCCAGGCCAACCGCCGCACCGTATTAGCAACTGTGGGAGTTGCAGCTGTCGCTGCAACCGTGAAGCCAGCCGCGGCGCAATCGATAGATATTCGCGGCCAAGTCACGTTCGAGGGGAGCGCGGCTGTCCCGAAAGGCTATCTTGAGATCTATCTCGAAGACCCTGCCGTTCGGGGCAATGCGAGACGTCGCACCGCGGAAACCCGCATCGAAAGCGACGGCAGATCGAAGGCAATAGCCTTTTCCTTATCCCCGCCCGCAAGCTCCGCTGCCTTGCCAACACAGCAAATCGTTGCGCGCCTGGAGCGTGCGGATGGCTGGCTGATCGCGCGGGGCAGCGCACAGTTAAAGGCGGGTTCGCCCGTCCATGTCACACTCAACGCAGTCATGTATTGATGTACGAGGGCAATGCCTGACCCGCGCTATCGGTGATGAAGTCATCAGCGTCGGTGCGCTCAGCCTCTCCAATACGGATGATATCATCCGTCCACTCAATCCGATTTCAAGACAAGACCTTGTGGCGTCACTTAGTGCCTCAATCACAACGGGATGCCGACCGTTAACACAAAAAGTTTCGGATTGGAGATACGCCAAACATAATCTCGTGTTGCAGCAGACCGATCCGCCCATGCCCCGAACCTCGACATCATCGCGCCTGAGCGGTCTCGAGCGATCGGCTCGAGCCGTCGTCATCGGCGCACCGGGCGGCATTGGCTCCGCCGCGACATGCCTCCTCAGGTCGGAACGTATCGCGCGTCCGGTATGGCCGTATCAGCCTAACACGTCCTATTCATTGCGGGACACATTCGGCTCTCTTGCGAAGAGCTACGGAGCGAGGCCTCGAGGGGTCGTGGAAGATTCTTAATCAAGCGCTTGTCGCCGGCACATACATCAGAGTGCTGCTGATCAAAAACCAGGCTCATGACTGCTAAGTGCCTACCACGATTTAGCTTTACCGTCGTAAATCAGAGCGTACCCCAACGACCCCATTTTGTCATTGATGCCTCCTTCAACGAAGGTGTGGGGGCGTCTGCCTTGTTCAGCAGCCGACGCAGATGCTCCTCGTAGTCTTCCTTAGCTTCACGTCGCGGGCGCGTTGTAAGGCTTCCGATTTCTGCCGTATCGCCTCAATTCGGGCGGTGCTCTCCTCTGGTGTGAGGATCTTTTCTACTGGCGCTCCCGGAGGAGAGGTCTTTGCGGCCGGCGCTTGAGCGTATGCAGCCTGGTAGGCAAATCCGAGAGCAAGGATGGGAAAGGCTAAGAGAAGGCGCATGGGCTGGCTCGCAATATGAGATCTGAACCCCAGCGTACCATGGATTGGGGAATTCGAATGGTGTCTATTCCGCGGCTAATCGCACCCATAATGGTAGTCGCTCCTTCTCGCGGATTAGGCCAGCCTCTCTGCCTTGCTATGGCCTTGAGGATACTATGGCCTTGAGGATGAACATTAGGCTGCGGCTTTATATCGGCGATCTCGCCGCTCCCCTGCCTTACGAGGGATCCTCCGCACCATCGCCTTCACATGCTCTTTGACAGCATGCTGGTTCGGCCGTGCGGCACCTTGCTTCGGCTGCGTCATGCCACCCTCCAACGTCCTGCTGTTCACGCCACGGCAGGTCGGGATGACAATTGCTTATTCTGCGAAGCTTATCTGTGACCAAAGTCACACAATTATAGACCCCAATACTAAAGTATCATTGCGCCTAATCTTCATGTCCTCTGCAATGCCCTGCATTCGCGTCCGGAAGCAGCTTTATTTTGTGACAGTCTCAAACGGTGCCGTTAGAGCAGCCAATGGAACGGCCAAAAAGATTTCTTCAGCCTATATTCTTAAGACTATACTCGCTACACTGTCTGTATTCACTATATCCATCTTTATACATGCTGCGAGGCAGCTGTTGTTCTAGGTTGTTAGATTAAATCGATTTGATGGCCGCACCGCACATTTCTTCCCGCTCACACCTCTTAAGCCGGGAAGTGCCGATGCTCTCGGATATGATCCCGCAACCTGCTTTGCTCCCTGGCTGGGCCGGAGTAACGCTGTTCGCCCTGTTCGCAGCACCCTCTGCCCCGGATATCCGCCTGTGGTCGCGAAGCTATCTGGACTCGCCCGGCGCCAAGAACCGCCACCGTCCTACGATCCCGAGCTGGTGGCGCGGGCCATCGTCTTCGCCTGTGAGAGCGATCAGTGTGACTTCGTTGTCGGGTTCCGCGACTGGGCTCTGTCCATGCCGGTTTCGGTCTCCGAAACTGGCACAAGGGCATACTGCCTGCATCTTACGCCCGTTGTCTCCTTTCGAGCCACCGTTCGGCCGGTGTCGCCAGGATCGTGGTCGAGACTACGACGGCGGCACCGAGGCACAGAGACAACGACGGGACCTCGCCGAAGAAGCTCCAACCTGCAAGGGTTGAGAAGACGATCGACACATATCCAACTGGAGCCAAAAGCCGCGCTTCTTGCTTCTGATAAGCCTGAAGCCAGCAATACTGTCCCAGTTGAGCCAGGACGCCAATCAGGATGATGTTCGGCGCCACGGACCACGGGATCGATACCCATACGATGGCTGCAGGAATGGATGTCAGGACAGTCAGGCCGACCGCGTAGAAAAGCATCAGGACGACAGTGTCCTCGCCGGCAAGCCGCCTTGTCTGAACCACCGCCAAAGAGCCGAATAAGACGGATCCGAAGGCTGCGGCCAATCCCATGTTCCAGGAGATCGCATCTGGCCGAACCATGATCCAGACACCCAGCAATCCCAGGGCCGTGAATACATAGCGAGCCTTGCTGACGCTCTCGCCGAGCATGAAGGCTGCCATCAGCAGTAGGACGAGCGGCCGGGTGAAGCTGATTGCGGTGACGAGCGCGAGAGGCAGCGCCGCAAAGGCTGCAAAGTTCAGCGTCAGTGCGGCGGAGTTGAACCCGACCCGCAAGAGATGACCGCGGATGTTCGTCAGGTCCGTCAGCTTGGTACGGTAGCGCCACACCAGCGGCGCCACCGAGATGAATCCGATGATCGAGCGCAGGAAAACGAGCTGAACAGCCGGATAGGTTTCACCTTCAGCCTTGACGATGGCCTGCATGGTCGTAACCAATGCCATGTCGAGCAACAGCCAGCCTGCGCTCCTCCAAAGCGAGATCGGACGTTGAGGCGCGTTGATCCCAGGTTCGATCGCCATGTCCCTCTCAGGCTGGCTGAACGAGGTTCGCCAAGAGCCGGAAAGCGCCGGGAACCAGCTTGTCCAACTGGTGGTGCAGCACGAGTGCCACATGCGTGTGGCGTCCAAGCCCAACGCGGGCCGAGATCAAGGAACCTTTGAGCGGATTCTCTCCTGCGTCATTCAAGGCAATCAATTCTTCGTAGGCAGCGTCGTACTCGGAAGCAAAGTAGAGACCCCTCTCCTTGTCCCAATCCTGCCAATCGCCCGCATCAATCCGATTTGGGTAGGTCAGCAGGGGCGAACCAGGCTTCAAAATCGTGACCGGTGCGGCAGGATCCGTCACGCGCCACCGGAGTGACGGGGACCCGATGACCAAACGGCGTGGCGGTGTGTGATCGGGATTCCAACCATCGGTCGGGCGATGATAAAGCGTGACCAGATGTCCGCCCTCTTCCACAAAGCGGTGCAGCCGGCCCGTTGCAACTTGGAGATCACGCCTCAAGCCGAATGCAAAGATGCCGACGACAAGGGTCGTAAACTCCGAGAGCGCGCGCGCTGCCAAGTCGGCTTCTGAGAGATCCTTCACATTGAGGCCGAGGCGCCGCATGACCGTGCCGACATTGTCACTTCCACCTCCCACATACCCGATGCGTGCATCGGACGGGAGAGCAACGTCGAGCGTGAGAACCTTGAACTCAGCCGGTGCAAGGAATGATGCCGGTCGAATGTGGGGATAGGAAATTGTATGGATCTGGTTGGCCGGCCTGCCATCGACGATCGGGATCAGCTTTGAAACTCCAGCGCTCGGCCGTTGCGGCGGATCGATGATCCAATCTGCTCCGTCCCGTCTGACACACCAGCCCTCGGGCGCCTGCCACTCGGCAGGCTCGGCTCCCACAGCCTGAATCCGGATGCTGGATGGGCGGTTTCCCGCTTTGATGATGGCTGTGGTGGGCTCAAGCGCCAGGGACTGCGACGGTCCGATCCTCAGGGGCTCCTCGGGATCGAGATCCACCATGATGGTACGCTGACCGACCCTGCCCGAAATACGAAGGCTTGCATCCCCGTTCCCGCCCATCGGGTCGAAGGATGCAGGAAAGTTCCCTGTGTGGGACGCCGATGCCGGGATCTCAAGAGCATACTGCACATGTCCCGCATCCATCGTGGTCTCGACGGCGTCGATTTCCGGCGGAAAGCGGGCCTCGACCGCCAGTTCCGCAAGATCCGGCGCGTCGATGCGGACCTCAAGCGTTATCCTGGCGCCCGGATGGGGCAAGCCCTTGAAGAATGCCCGCGCCGTGCTGCCATGGACCTCGAAGATAGCTGCATCGATCTCCCGCAGCTTGCGATCCAAGCGATGGCCGATCAAGTCGATGGTGCTTGGATCCAGGCTGCGTTTCGCCTCTGTGATCAGATGTGCCGCCTGCCCCAGCGACTGACCGATCTGATTGCGAGCTGGGAATGCCGCAATGGCGGCATTGATCAGCTCCTGCGCCTCCCTTAGGGCCCTAGAAGAAACCTCGGGCAAGCCCGGCAAGGCCGCGATCTCTGCAAGGGTTGCAGGGAGCTGATCCCGAATATCGCGCTCGTGGATTGGGGATCCATCGACCCAAAGCTTCAAATGAAGAGCCCATCGATCGACCGGACTGTCACGCCAGACTCCCATGCCCTGGGATGCATGCGCGGCGCGGGACCACTCACCCAACTGCCGGTATGCCAGACCAGTCACCTCGTCCTTCGTGGCCACCTGAAGATTGAGCGTCGTGGGCGGCGGGGGCACTTCATCGTCATACGCGTAGCCAGCACCCGACCAGGCAGGGAGATAGAACTTCGAAACCTGCCAGGGCCGAAGGCCCGATCCGGCATGCTCGGGAAAGGCAGAAGGATCGGCTGACAGCACAAAAGCTCGCTCGGCCGCCCGTGTCATCGCCCGATGATGGCCGTGCTGCCCCGGCACGTCGAGAAAGGTCGGGATCACGATGTCCGGGCAATACTGCCGATAGGCCCGGACGAGCCGCTCCAGGATACGCTCCTCGCCCCATCGCCGGAGCGTATCGTCCCCATTCTTGGAAAAGCCGAAGTCGTGGACCGGATCTTCGGGCCCGTGGCCAAGCCACGCCACATCGGCATCGAGGCGACGAGCCGCCTCTTCCATTTCCGCGGTTCTCAGCACGCCAAGGGCGCCGCCCCGCTCCGGCCCCAGCGCGTTCTGACCGCCTTCCCCCCGCGTCGAACAAGCCACGACGACGCGCATGCCGTAGGCGAAGCGCAGGGCGGCCAACATGCCGTTGATCTCGTCATCCGGATGAGCTCCGGTGTTCATCACGGTCAAGGTCGACTTGAGCCGACTCAAGCTGCGATGCAGACGGACTAGGGCTGGTTGATGGACGGCCCGGGCAAGACGGCTATGGTCATCCAACAAGAGAGATCTCCTCGTTTGATCGTTTCCTGTGGACCGCCTGGGCAGTATCGAGCCGGGGCGTCATCGCATCCAGGAGAGGCAGAGCAGCGGCACCGAGGGCGGCAGTGAGCCGTCCCGTCCGCCCCTGGATCAGACGGGCTTCGCTTCGATTTCTGCGCCTGGCGACCGACAGGGGCAGAGGCTGCATGGCCAGGGTAAGATCTGCCAGAAGACCCGGCGGGAGGGCACCACCGATGACGATCGCCTCGGGATCGAAGAGGTTCTCCAGCATTGCGATCTGATACGCCAGATACTTGGCTGCCTCCTCGATCCATGCCTCGACGACCGGGTGCTTCTCGTGATGAAGGTGCTCCAGATGCGCGTAGTCGACCTTTCGAATTCCTGCGTCGGCCAGCCTTTCGGACAAGGCATAAATGGATGCATAAGCCTCAAGGCAGCCGCTCTGACCACATGAGCAGAGACGACCTCCCTTCTCCACCAGTACGTGTCCGATCTCGCCCGCATTGCCGTTGGCTCCGCGATACGGACGTCCATCGATCATGATGCCTAAGCCCAGCCCCTGCCCGAAATAGATGAGGCAGAAGTTCTTCAAGTCCTTGGCGGCGCCATGAAGCCGCTCGCCGACGGCCGCTGCGGTGGCATCGTTCTCAAGTGTAATCGGCGCACCGAGCATGTCCCCAATATGGGCCGCTGCATCGAAGTCTAGCCATCCCGCCAGGGTCGTCGGCCCGACAGACGTCATGCCTTCGACGTTGAACGGGCCTGGCATCACGACGCCGGCACCGAAAAGCTGCGGAATAGGAGGCTGCACCTGCGCCTGGGCTGCCTCAAGCTCCGCCTTGATGACGGGAAGCACTGTTTGGGGATCATTCTGCTGAATCGGCAATGTTCGCTGCGCGCGAATGCGACCGCCGACATCGATCAGGAGCGTTGAGACGTGGTCGGCCGCAATCTCGATTCCCGCGGTCATGCCGCCGTTGGGATTGACAGCGAACTGGAGTGGCGGCAGGCCGCGGCCCGCCCTGAGCCGACCAGTCTTGATGAGAAGGCCATCAGCAACCAGGTCGTCGACGATGTTCGAGACGGCCTGAGTGCTCAGATGCGCATGGCGTGAGATCTCCATCCGCCCGACTGGGCCGAGCCGACGCACCACATCCAGCACCACGCGGCGATTGTGAGAGCGGTTGCGCTCTGGGTTGCTTCCGATCGTCGATTTCGCGCCCGCTTTGGACTTTCTCGGCATCTCCGCCTCCCCATTGGCACGATGACGCCGCGGCAAGAATAACTCAAGTGAATTATCTTATTGACAGGCCAGTCTCTCTAGGGGAGCCTGATGCCGGAACGGTCCTTGAGAAGCCGAAACCAGAGAAGAATTGGTGCCACGCGCCCAGCAAAAATGGAGAGGGATATGAAATTTCGTCATCTACTTGCGGGCGTTGCCATAAGCTTCGCCACCTTGGCGGCATCCAACGCCAGAGCTGTTGAGATCGAATACTGGCAGTACATCTTCGACACGCGCGTCAAGGCCATGAACCAGCTGATTGCCAAGTTCCAGGAGGCGAACCCGGACATTAAGGTCAAGCAGACCACATTCCCTTATGCCGATTATCAGACGAAGGTTGCCGCTGCGATTCTGGCAGGCCAGGGGCCGGACGTGGTGCAGCTGTTCTATGGCTGGACCGACAATTTCGTCTCCGGCAAGATGATCCGCCCCCTCCGGGCGGAGGCATTCCCGCCTGCCGAGATCGAACGCGACTTCTTCCCGATCGTGAGCGCCATGAAGCGCGGCAATGACTATTATGGCCTGCCGACCGCTGTGCGTTCCCTGGCGCTCTTCTACAACAAGAAGGCCTTCAAGGATGCGGGGCTCGATCCCAATAATCCGCCAAAGACCCTCGACGAGCTTGTCGCCGCCGCGGAAAAGACGACCAAGCGCGATGGCAGCGGCAACATCGTCTCTGCCGGCATGACCCTCGACATGGGCGGGCAGGATCACCAATGGTGGCGCGAAGTCCTGATCCGCCAGTTCGGCGGCGTTCCGTATACGGAGAACGACACCAAGGTCGCCTACAACGACGAGGCGGGACTGAAGGCCCTCACTTTCTACACTGACCTCCAAAAGAAGCATAAGGTCGGGCAAACCGGTTTCATGGATGAAGGACAGGCGGCCTTCCGCGCCGGTCTTGCCGCCATGACGATCGACGGCACATTCCGCCTCGGATCCTTCAATACGATCAAGGGTTTCGAGTGGGGTGTGACCGAACTCCCCGCGAATGCCCAGGGCGTACGCAGCAACTACGCGAGCTATTTCGCAAACGCCATCACGACAAAGGCGGAAGGCGAGAAATTGGCGGCGGCTGAGAAGTTCTTGAAATACGTCTCTTCACCTGAAGCCATGAAGATCTGGATGGAGGTCGTGGGCGAACTTCCGGCACGACGCACTGCTGCTCTGACGCCTGAGAACATCGCACATCCCATTTATGGACCATTCCTGAAGGGGTTGGAGTATGCTCACACGACCCTGTTCAAGGATGAGGCCGCCCAACGGCAGCTCACCATCGATATGGCCAATCGGGTCCTGATCGGCGGCGAGGATCCAAAAACTTCCCTCGCCAAGGCTGCCGAAGCCGAGCAGGCGATCCTGGACCGCGCCAAGCGCTAAGCGAAGCCCGCGAGGAAGAAGCCGATGTCTGTTGTCGTACATCGAGAGGTCGCCCCCGGCGGCCTCTGGTCAAGGATGAGCCTTGGCCGAAAACAGGTGATATGGGCATGGGGCTTTCTCGCGGTTCCGTTGGTTTTCTACGCGGTGATCCGCTTCTGGCCGACATTCCAGGCGTTCTATCTCTCCGTCACAGACTGGACGATCACGAAACCCGCTTCTTTCGTTGGGCTTGAGAACTACAGACGGCTCTTTTCAGATTCCCTTTTCTGGCAGGTCTTCCGCAACACCTTCCTGTACCTGATCCTCGGCACGCCCGTCAGCCTTCTGATCTCGTTCGTGGTGGCTTACTATCTCGACCGGGTGCGGTTCATGCACTCTTTCATCCGTGCCTTATATTTCCTGCCGTTTCTCACCACGGCGGCGGCTATGGCATGGGTCTGGCGCTGGTTCTACCAGCCCGTTCCCATCGGCGTGATCAACGATATCCTCGCAGGCTTCGGCATTCCCCAGCAGCCATTTCTCCGCTCCACCAGTCAAGCACTGCCGGCCGTTCTCGCGCCGGCCGTCTGGGCGGGCTTGGGATTCCAGATCATCATCTTCCTGGCTGGATTGCGGGCTATTCCGGTGACCTATTACGAAGCCGCACGGATTGATGGTTTGTCGGAGGGCGCAATCCTGCGGAAGATCACCATTCCCCTGCTGAAGCCGACGCTAGTCTTCCTGGTGGTATTCTCGTCGATCGGCTTTCTGCGCATCTTCGACCAAGTCTACAACATCAACACGAACGATCCTGGAGGCCCGCTGAATTCGACCAAGCCTCTGGTGCTGATGATCTACCAAACGGCTTTCAGCTCCTACGAAATGGGATATGCCGCCGCCCAAACGGTTGTCCTCTTCCTGATTCTGCTCGTGATCTCCCTTGTTCAACTGCGCCTCATGCGAGACCGCTGATGACGAACGTCGCCTTCTCTCAGAGTCTCCCGATAGCGCGGATCCGCCCCGGCAGGATCGCCGCCTGGACGCTCCTGCTCATCGGCGGCGTCATCATGATAACCCCCCTCCTCTTCATGTTGTCGACCTCTCTTAAGGATGCATCGCAGGTCTACGATCTGCGCGTGATTCCCGAGGCGCCGACGCTCGACAACTACATCGAGATCCTAGGTGACGGACGTTTCACGCGCTGGTTCCTCAACTCGGTGATCGTCGCAGCCATCGTTACCCTCTCGAACGTCTTTTTCGACAGTCTCGTGGGCTACACGCTGGCGAAATTCCGGTTTCGGGGCCGGTACATCGTGTTCATCGCCATCCTGTCCACCCTGATGATCCCGACCGAGATGCTGGTCCTGCCCTGGTATCTCATGGCCAGTCAGTTCGGATGGCTGGACAGCTACTGGGGCATCATGTTCCCAGGTATGACGACGGCTTTCGGCACCTTCCTGATGAAGCAGTTCTTCGAAAGCGTGCCGGACGATTTCTTGGAGGCCGCGAGGATCGACGGACTCAACGAGTTCACCATCTGGTGGAAGATTGCCATGCCGCTGGTGACGCCAGCCCTGTCGGCACTTGCGATCTTCACATTCCTTGGCAATTGGACGGCCTTCTTCTGGCCGCTCATCGTGACGACGAGCGCCGATCTCTACACGCTGCCCGTCGGGCTCTCGAGCTTCGCGGTCGAGCAGTCGATCCAATGGGAGAAGATCATGACGGGCGCGAGCATCGCGACCCTGCCAACTCTGATCGTCTTCCTTCTTCTTCAACGCTACATCGTCCGAGGCGTGATGCTGGCCGGACTCAAAGGCTGAAGCCAATGACTGCAGGCACTTTCGACGACACCTCCGTCTTTCCGGACCCAGTCTACAAGGAGACTGTGCTTGGCCCGCTCTTTCACGGGGCCAAGGACCACCATATCGCGGGATTTCGCCTGATCGACCGGGCTCACCTCGTCATGCTCCATGAAACCGGGATCCTGACGATCGAGCAGGCACGACCCATAGCCCAGGCACTCGAAGCCATCGACCGAGAGATCGATGTCAGCACGCTCTCTTATACCGGTGAGGTGGAAGACTTCTTCTTCTTGATTGAGAAGGAGCTGCGCAAGCGCTTGGGGCCGGATCTCGCAGGTCGCCTGCATACCGCGCGCTCCCGCAACGACATCGACCACACCTTGTTCAAGCTCGGCCTCAAGGGCCGGATCGATCCCCTCCTGGAACGCTTGATGCGGCTCGCTGAAACCCTGGCGTCTGTGGCGGAGCGCGAGAGCAAAACGCTCATCGTTGCCTACACCCACGGGCAGCCCGCGCAACCCACCGTTTTCGGCCATTATCTTTCGGCCGTCCTCGAAACCCTGTTGCGCGACATCGGCCGGCTGGAGGCTGCCCGCGACATCGTCGACCATAGTCCCATGGGAGCCGCTGCCATCACCACGAGTGGCTTTCCGATCGATCGGGACCTGATGGCGCGCCTCCTCGGCTTCAGCCGGCCGCTGCAGAACTCCTACGGCTGCATCGCTTCCGTCGACTATATCACCTCGACCTACTCGGCGGTCGAGCTGGTCTTCCTGCATCTAGGCCGGTTTATTCAGGACCTCCAATTCTGGACGAGTTTCGAGGTCGGCCAAGTCTATGTACCGAATGCCTTCGTGCAGATCAGCTCGATCATGCCGCAGAAGCGCAATCCAGTGCCCATTGAGCACATGCGCCATCTGGCGTCGCAGACCGTCGGTCGGGCGCAGGCCGTGCTCACGATCATGCACAACACTCCATTCACGGACATGAATGACAGCGAGGGCGAAAGCCAGAGCTTCGGCTATGGCGCGTTCGAGAGCGGCGGGCGTGTCCTCGACCTGCTCACCGCGCTCGTTCCGGCTCTACGCATCAATTCCGACAGGGTTCGTCAGAATATCCGCCGCAGCTGCATCACAGTGACGGAACTTGCCGACAGCCTGGTGCGCCGGGAGGGACTGTCGTTCCGCGAAGCGCATGAAATCGCAGCCGAAGTCTCCCGCTCCGTGGTGACTATCGAAGGCGATATCGCGGTGGATGGATATGAGGCTTTTCAGAGGGCTTTCGAACGTTGCACGAGCCGTCAGACGACAATAGACAAGATCCTGTTCGCCGAGATCGTCTCGCCGGAAAACTTCGTTGCAGTCCGTGATCGGTTCGGTGGGCCGGCTCCCAAAGCGCTATCCGAGGCGATTGCCGGGTATAATCAGGAAATCTCCGGCCTGCGACAGCGCCTGCAGGAGAGGGCACAGCGCGCCGGCGCTTCCGCGCAGAACCTCAAGTTCCGTTTCAACGCACTTCTCGGAGCGCGCTGATGGCGACCATTGAACTCGATCGTCTGATCAAGCGCTATGGGCAGACGACTGTGGTCCACGGAATCGACTTGTCGATCCAGGATGGCGAGTTCGTTGTGCTGGTTGGCCCTTCAGGCTGCGGCAAGTCCACGACTCTGCGAATGATCGCAGGGCTTGAGGAAATCAGCGGTGGCGAGATTCGGATCGATGGACATGTCGTCAACGATCGTCAGCCTAAAGACCGGAATATCGCCATGGTGTTCCAGAACTACGCCATCTATCCGCATATGAGCGTGGCCGAGAACATCGCCTTCGGCCTCTACCGCTCCGGCCTGACAAAAAACGAGAAGCGTCAGCGCGTCGAGCAGGTCGCCCAGACGCTCGGCCTGTCGCAACTCCTGGAGCGTCGTCCTTCGGCCCTTTCCGGGGGGCAGCGCCAGCGCGTCGCCATCGGGCGGGCGATGGTGCGCGATCCAGCTGCGTTCCTATTCGATGAGCCGCTCTCCAATCTTGATGCCCAATTGCGAACCCAGATGCGCATCGAGATCAAACGGCTGCATCACAGGCTAGGCACCACCTCGGTTTTCGTGACCCATGACCAAGTCGAGGCCATGACGATGGCCGATAGGATAGTGGTGATGCGCGACGGCCGCATCTTGCAAGTGGGCACGCCCTTGGAACTTTACGATAAGCCCGTGGATGTCTTCACTGCACGTTTCATCGGCAGCCCTACCATGAACCTGCTGCCCGCCTCCCTGCGCGACGGCGGGGCGGATTTGTCCGTCGGTGGTTCAGTTCAGGTGCCATACTCGTCGGCGACGACATCCGACATTCTGGTCGGCGCCCGACCACAGGACCTCGTTCCAATGGCAGATTCCTCCCAGGGCCTGACGGTGTCGGGCACGGTCGCCGTCGTGGAGACCTTAGGCTCTGAAACGCTCGTCCATGTCGAGAGTGCGGGCCAGACCATCATTGGCTCCACACCGGGCCGGCAGATTCCCCGGATCGGTGAACATCTGACGCTCCACGCCCCTGCCGAACGCCTCTACTACTTTGACAAGGCAACAGAAAAGGCATTGACAGCCCAATGAGCGGAGTGCCTTCAGAGCGCAACAAGGTTGTTTGCCTTGGGCGGATTTATTGCGACATCATCTTCACGGGCTTGCACGAGATGCCGGCGCTCGGTCGAGAGCGCTTCGCGCGAGACGTGACGATCACGGCTGGTGGAGGCGCCTATATCACTGCGGCCCATCTCGCAGCGGTGGGCCGCCCGGCAGCACTCCTCAGCCGCCTTGGAACGGACCCCTTGTCACGAAGTCTCACTCAAGAGCTCGAAGGGAGCGGGGTTGACCTCTCGTTCATTGAGCAGTCGAACGATGCCGGCCCCCAGCCCACAGTTGCTCTGGTTAGAGAGAGCGAGAGAGCCTTCGTGTCCCGACGCGCCGGAAGCTCGCGCCCGTCAACCCTGGAGCGCGCCCTTGCTGCTCGAGACGTCAGCCACCTGCATATTGCGGAATTTGCGACCCTCAAGGACAATCCGGACGTTATCGACATGGCGCGGCGCTTGGGTCTGACGATCTCTCTCGATCCGAGTTGGGACGACGATTTGATCCGCCAAGATACGAACTTCTTTGAAATATGCGCAGGGATCGACATCTTTCTCCCGAACCTCGAAGAAGGAAAAGCCCTGACCGGCGAAAATTCAGACGAGACGATCCTGCGCAGCCTGCGAGAGCACTTTCCTCTGGTCGTGTTGAAGCGCGGCGAACATGGCGCAATGGCTTCCGCCGGATCGATCCAGGCTGCGGCCGCCGCACTTTCGGTCGATGTCGTCGACACGACCGGTGCAGGAGATGCTTTCAACGCCGGTTTTTTGCACTCCTGGCTCCGAACGTCGGACCTTCAGAGAAGCTTGGCAGCAGGGATAGAAGCGGGCACCCTCTCCATCCAGTCAGCGGGCGGAGCCCCGCCGCGCCTATCCTGAAGGCCGGTCATAGGCCCGAGACACCAGCAAGACGGATCCTTCAGGGTCACAGCACAGCGAGCAACAGGACGCAAACGAACGGTTATAGAAAGGATTCCAAAAGGTGAATGACGCCAGGCGCTCCGAGCGATACGCCTGAGAGAAAGAGAAGGATGAATACGACGTGCCGCATCGTGATCGGGGAAACAGGAGGCGGCCATCGGCGCGCGGCAAGGGTCGCTCCCATGACGGCCGGAATGGCGAGCAGTCCACTCAGAGTCGATGTCGGCGGAAGATCGCCCGCTGCAATGACAAGGCCGATGCGGAAGACGGCATTGAGCGCAAATACCGTCACCAAAGTTTCACGAATATTCACCAGCGGCATGGGCTGTCGATAGAAATGATAAACGAGCGGAGGTCCCGCCGTTGAGAACATCCCACCCATCAATCCGGCGATGGCACCGAAGAAGACGAATGATCCATCGTGCGATTGCTTCGTCAAAGGCTCGGGCTTTCGTGCCAGCTGAAGGCTCGACACGATGATCACGAGACCGAGGATCAGACGCAGGACATCAGCCTGCGTTCCAGCGAGCCATTCCAGCAGCCAGTAGCCGACGAAGAGCAACGGAACGCTGGCGGCCATGACGAAGCCGAACTCCCGCCAAGCAACATCTCTCCATCCTTTCAGGAGCATCTGCGTGGCGTTCACCAGCGTCAGCACGCTCACGATCATGGCCGCATCCGGCAGCGACAGGATCCCCGTCAGGCCGACTCCGCCCATGGTGATGAGCCCGAACGCGAATCCCGTCAGAGTCTGCGCATAGGCGGCAGCGCCCGTCAGCAGAAGAAAGCCAATGAGCTCCGCAGCCGACATCGGTCAAAGGCTCCTCAGGCCTGCAAACAGTTCCTTGAACTCAGATCCGCTCCGGTAGAACACCGGCGGCTCACCGAACGGCGCCGGCACCGTGACATCCTGCCCGCCCACGAATGTCTTGCCGGACCACACATGGACCCACTCGACCCCTTCCGGCAGGTAGGTGCTCCATTCCGTTTTCCCTGAATGCCAGACGGGCGCGACGAGCAGGTCGGATCCGTAGAGATAAGCCTCTTGGATCGTATAAGTGCGGGGATCGTCCTCGAAATGGAGGAACAGCGGGCGCTGCACCGGCAAGCCCCGCGTGGAGGCCTCCGTTACCAGGGACTTCAGGTATGGCACCACGTGGACGTAAACGTTTGTCATCCGCGCAAAGTGAGCGAGGACCTGGGGGTCCTGATCGATCTGGAGGTTCTCGCGCGGACGATTGCCTTCATGGGTCCGCATGACCGGCGTGAATGCTCCCATCTCCGCCCAGCGCATGATGAGCTCGGCCGTGCGCACGTTGCCGAAGAGGCTCGTATAGCCACCGATGTCCGAATGGTGATAAGCATTGCCGAGAAGCCCCGACGAAAGCGCAGCTGAAATCACCGTCACGAGTCCGTCGTGGCGGCTGAAATCGACCGACTGATCTCCACCCCACAACAAAGGGCAGTGCTTCTGGACACCCGTGAAGCCAGCCCGCATGAAAAACAAGGCCTCGCCGGTCTTGTCACGGCTCGCCACAGCGCGCGCATTCACTTCGGCCCAGAGCGTCGGCCATGCGTTGTGCATCAGCTTCGCATCGACACCATTGGCGAGCTTCACATCGATCGGCAGGTATTCTCCGAAATCGGCCATCCAGCCTGACAGGCCGAAGTCGAGCATGTTCTGCCCAATCACACGCTCGGCGAACCAAGCGGCCGCCTCGGGATTGGTGAAATCGACGACGCCGCAGTCGAACTCGCCGAAATCCACGAGAGCCGCCTTGCCGCTCTCGTCCGTGGCGAAGTAGCCCGCGGCCTCCGCTTCCGGGAAGAGGGAGCCATCCACCGCAAGATACGGGTTCACGTAGCCGAGGAAGCGGATGCCCCGATCTTCCAACTCCGCGATGCGCCGGCGCAGGCCCGGATAGCGATCTTCATTCGCCTTCCAGTCCCAGAACAGGCGCGCCCCGAATGAGGTGTGGCGCAGGCCCACCCAATCCTCGCACCAGAGACCGGACACCTTCGTGCCGGCCGCCATGATGGCCTCCAGACGCTCGAAAGACTTGGCGCCATCCTTCAGGCCGATGATCGCTCCGCCATAAACCCATTCAGGGAGTGGCGGCTGACGGCCGAAGCGCTCGGACAGGGCCTCGACGAGAGAACTGAACGTCGGGCGTGCCGTGAACTCGATCCGCTCCGGTACGGCCCAGACCTCGACCTCGTGGAAGTCTCCATGGCGAAAGTCGAAGGCCGAGTAAGCTGTCGTTTCCACATGCAGCGCGTAGTGCCGGGACGAGAGATAGGTCGGCTGCGGGTAGTTGGTGTTCCAATATTCACCGCCCGACTTGCCTGTGACGTCCGCTTTGAAGGTGATCTCCGTCGTCTTGTCGCGCCCGACCCCGGGCTCCGACGTCCAAAGGGGAAAACGGCGACCGCGCATGTCGAAATACGACATTTGCTCGCCGCCTCCCCAGACATGCTCGCCTTCCTCCGCCGGGATGCGGATCCAGATCCGATTGAGGAGGGCATCATCCGCCAGAAAGGCAATGATGCCGCTCCGGTCGTCTCCCGAAATTTGGAGGACCAGCCGCGGCGGCTGTTCCGGAGCAGAAGAAAAGGCGATGTCGGAGCCAGATACGACCGCATGAGCAAGCGGCGTCCGCTCGATGACGTAGTCCTCGATGTCGAAATTGCCACGGTACATGTCCATCCGCGCGTCGCCCTGCCCTACGAAGAGACAAGGCGCACTACTGCGGTGCCGCAGGATGAGCCTTCCGTCGAGGACGAGATCGAAGCCGTTGGCAGTCGTGTTGATCTGCATTGAACACTCTCAGTTCTGGGTCAGGCCGGCGTCGACGATGAAGTTCGCCCCCGTGCAGCCGCTACTCTCGTCGGAGCCGAGGAAGAGAGCCATCTTTGTCACATGGCTGGCATCGAGCCGGAACTTCAATGCCTGGAGATCGAGGAACTGCTGGTTCAGTTCAGGCGTCAGCCAGAGCTGCTTCTGGCGTTCCGTAAGGATTGCGCCCGGCACGATGCAGTTCACCCGGATGTTGGACGGCCCCAGTTCACGGGCGAGCGTACGGGTCAGTCCGTTGATCGCAGCTTTCGCCGTCGTATACCCGACCATACCGGGACGACCTCGCATCCAGGAAATGGAGCCCAACATGACGATGGAGCCCGCGCCTCGTGCCACCATGCCATTTGCAACGGCCTGCGTTGCGAAGAACTGGTGGTCGAGGTTCAGGGCGAGAATCCGGCGCCAGTAATCCGGCTCCACCTCGGCCAATTCGTGCCGGTCGTCCTTGCCGGCATTGTTAACGAGGACATCCACGCCGCCGGCAGCTTCCTCAATCTTGGCTAACACATCCCGGAGTGCCGAAATATCGGTGACATCGCAGGCGTGGAAGGTCGCGCCCGTTGCGCTGGCCAGCGCATTGCCTGGCTCCCTTGCGATATCGATGAAGGCGACCCGCGCTTTCTGCGCAACAAATGCTCTGACCATCTCCTCGCCGATACCGGATGCGCCACCTGTGATGACGACCGAGCGGCCTTGAAGGGAACGGTATTGGACGGTTGAGTAGTCGAACGACATCGCAATGCGGCCTCAAATGGAAGGATCAAAACGCCACTCAGGTATTCCCGGAACATCAACCCGCATGGAAAAGAGGCTTCCTGAGTGCGGAAAGACCTTAAGTTCATCCTCGGAGCGGCCGGTGCGGGCGGACGTTACATGGAGGGTCTTCAGGTCGGCACCGCCAAAGCACACCATGGTGGGGCAGCGGGCGGGAATGGGATACTCCGCTAGAAGATGCCCATCCGGCGCGTAGCGCTGAATCCGCCCTCCCTCGAACAGGGCCGTCCAGTAGCAGCCTTCCGCGTCCACTGCTGCGCCGTCCGGGCGTCCTCGATCCGTTTCGGTGGGTTCAAGGCGCGCAAACAAGGTCTTGTTCGTCGCCTCTCCGCTTGCAGGATCATAAGCATAGCGCCACACGGTGAAGGTCGGCGTATCCGAGTGGTAGAGCGTGCGCCCATCTGGTGAAAAGGCAACACCGTTCGAGGTCAGAAGCCCGCTTGCCAGAACGGTCAATCCCTGCCGGTCGTAGCGGTAGAGATGCGCCTTTCCGCCATCCTTCGGCTCATCGATCGTGCCTGCCAGGAAGCGGCCTGCAGGATCAATGCGTCCGTCGTTGAAGCGGCTCGTGCGCTGATCCTCCGGATTGTCGGCCAGCTTTGCCTCACGGTTTCCCCGGGAGTCCAGCAACCAGAGGCCCGAGCGGAATCCTGCGATGAAGCCGCCACCCCTCTTAAGTCCGATGCAGCCAATCTCCTCAGGCATCGTCAGGACGGAGTGCTCGCCCGTTTCAGGGCGGAACCGATGAAGCGCCCTGCCCTTGATGTCGACGAAGAACAGCGCCTGCTCGTCGGCATCCCAGATCGGGCACTCGCCCAATTCTGCGCGGACGTCGAGGGCGATAGTCAGCGACATCTCACGGAACCTCAATAGGCTGCGGCCGGAGCGTTCGACGGGGCCGGCTGCTCGCGCAAGGCACTCAGCCATTCGGAGGCGCGGCTCGTCATCATGGCGATGTCGGACGCCACTGCGACGTAGCTGTAACCGTAGCCGATGAAGCGCCGCACCATATCCGGATTGGGACCGACAATGCCCACCGGCTTGCCGGCGTCACGAGCCATCCCGGCAGCCTTCTCGATCAGCGCCTGAACCTCGGGATGCGCAATGTTGCCGATATGCCCCATGGCGGCGGCGAGATCGCCGGGTCCAACGAACAACGCGTCGATGCCAGGAACGGCAGCGATCTCCGGCAGCCGTTCGACAGCCTCCGGCGTCTCCAGCTGGACGATCACGGCGATCTGATCGTTGGCGCGCTTGAGATAGTCGGCTGCGCGGCCGAATCGTGAGCCACGATGCACGGCGGCGACACCGCGCACGCCATGAGGCGGATATTTCGCGAAAGAGACGGCCTGCCGGGCCTCCTCTGCCGTTTGCACGAATGGAACCATGATCGTCTGGGCACCTGCATCAAGCACGCGCTTCACGAGCACCTGATCATTCCAGGCGATCCGTACGACCGCGTCCGCCGGCGTGCAGCCGATCGCGCGCAGGATATGGGCCAGGTCCGAGACTTCGATCGGCACGTGCTCCATGTCGACGACGAGGAAGTCGAAGCCGCTGTATCCCATCGCCTCGGCGCTCGCGGGAGCCGCCGCCATGAGCCAGGTGCCGAGCGGCGGGCGCGGTCCGTCGCCCTTCAGCCAGCCTTTGAAGCGGTTCTCGATGTCGATCATGGCGTGCCCTTAGAAAATTGACGGCTCGACCACTGGGCCGGTCGTGCTGAGGAAATCGAAGTCGCAGCCCTGATCAGCCTGCGAGACATGGCGCTGATAGAGCGCCGCGAAGGATCGCCCATAGAGATGCGCGGTCGGCTTCCATTCGGCGCGGCGCCGCTCCAATTCGGCCTCATCGACCTTCATGTCGAGGCGTCCGGCCTCCACATCGAGCTCGATGAGATCGCCTGTCCGGAGAAGCCCGAGCGGACCGCCCACGGCCGCTTCGGGTGCCACGTGCAGGATGCAGGTACCGTAATGGGTGCCGCTCATGCGTCCGTCACAGATGCGGACCATGTCGCGAACCCCTTGGCGAAGGAGCTTTTTCGGAATCGGCAGATTGCCCCATTCCGGCATGCCCGGAGCCCCGACAGGACCAGCATTGCGAAGCACGATGACCGTATCCTCCGTGATGTCCAGATCGGGATCGTCGATGGTTCGGTTCATTTCCGCGGGGCTGTCGAAGACGATGGCCGGTCCGATATGCCTGAGGAATTTCGGATTCGCGGCCGAGGACTTCATCACGGCACCGTTGGGCGCGAGGTTACCGCGCAGCACAGCCAGCGTCTTGCCGCGCGAGAGCGGCACAACCGGATTGTCCTCTCCTCGTATGACATCATCATTCCAACACTCCGCTTCGGCGATGTTCTGTCCCAAGGTCTTGCCGTTCACGGTCATGGCATCCCGGTCGAGGTGCCGCTCCAGCTTCCTGAGCAGCGCGAGCAATCCGCCCGCGAAGTAGAAGTCCTCCATCAGGTACTCGCCGGACGGGAAAAGATTGGCGCAGACCGGTACCTTCCCTGCCATGTCGGACATGTCGTCGAGGGCCAAATCGACATTGGCGCGACGTGCCATGGCGATCAGGTGCACGGCGGCGTTGGTCGAGCCCCCGAGCGCCATGTAGGCGACGAGTCCGTTGCGGAAGCTCTTCGCATCGAGGAAGCGGGATGGCTTCCAGTCCTCCCAGATCATCTCGACGATGTGCTCCCCGCAAGCAGATGCCATGCGCGGGTGGCCGCTGTCGGCGGCCGGTATCGAGGACGCGCCCGGAGGCGTGAGGCCCATGGCGTCCACGATGGACGTCATGGTGGAAGCCGTTCCCATCGTGTTGCAGGTGCCGATAGAGCGGGTCATCCGGCTTTCCAGATCGACCCAGTCTCCTTGTGTGATGTTGCCAGCCCGAAGCTCGTCCCAGTATTTCTTGGTATGAGTGCCCGCTCCCGTCTTCTGCCCGCGCCACTGTCCGTTCGACATGGGACCTGCCGGGCAGTAGATCACGGGGATGTCCATGCTGATCGCACCCATGAGGAGCCCGGGCGTGGACTTGTCGCAACCTCCCAGCAGCACGGCTCCGTCGATGGGATGCGAGCGCAGGAGTTCCTCCACTTCCATGGCGAGGAAGTTGCGGTAGAGCATGGTGGTGGGCTTCACCATCACCTCGCCGACCGACAGGGCCGGTAGCTCCACCGGGTAACCGCCCGCCTGCCAGACACCACGCTTCACGGCCTCCGCGCGGTCGCGAAGATGCGAGTGGCAGGGGCTCAAGTCACTCCAGGTGTTGATGATGGCCACCACGGGCTTACCGAGGAACTCTTCCCGACGCAGGCCCATCTGCTGGGTGCGCTGGCGATGCGCGAAGCCGCGCATGTCGTCGGAGGCGAACCAGCGCTGGCTCCGCAACTCCCCGATGGGTCGGCGTGTCATTGCAATAATTCCCTTATCCCTTGATGCCGCCGGAGGTCAGCCCGGACACGACGCGCTCCTGGAAGATCACGATCAGGATCGCGACAGGCACGATGCCGACGACGAGCGCCGCCGATATCACCGGCCAGGGAAATGCGAACTCGCCCTGATAGAGGGTGATGCCGACCGGAAGGGTGCGCAGCATCGGATTGGAGTTGAATGAAAGGGCGAGCAGGAACTCGTCCCACGCATTCACGAAAGCGAGGATCCCGGCCGTGAAGACGCCCGGCGCCGAGAGCGGCACGACAACCTTGAACAGCGCTCCGAGGCGGGTGCACCCGTCGATCATCGCGGAGTTCTCGAGATCGCGCGGAATGCCCTCGAAGAACGAGACCAGGATCAGAGTGCAGACCGGAAGGCTCAGCACCGTATAGGGCAGGATGAGGGCCACCCACGTGTTGAGCAGTCCAAGCGCCCGCATGATCTCGAACAATGGCACAAGCAGGGTGACGAGGGGGAAGGTCGACACAGCGATGATGGCTGATAGGATCAGGTCCCGTCCCCGGATCTGGAGCCGGGCCAATGCATAGGCGGCCAGCACGGATATGAACAGCGTCAGCGCCGTAGAGAGGATCGCCACCATGAAGCTGTTGAAGAGGAACAGCAGGAGAGGCTGATCCGTGAACGCGCGCAGATAGTTCGCGACCGTCGGGGCGTGGGGCAGCCACGTGATCGGCTTGACGGTCAGCTCAGCTTCCGTCTTGAGCGACGTGAACAGGATCCACAGGGCCGGGAATATCCCGTTCACGACCAGGATGAATCCGATCAGGATGCGCAGCGGCTTGCCGGAGAAGATCGAGCGGCTGGCAGGCGTATTATGGCTCATGGCTGTCACCCCTTGGCCCGGATCATGCGCAGGTAGATCGCCGTCACCCCCATGGAGAGGGCGAACATGACCACGGCGAGCGCCGAGCCGTAGCCGAGATCGAGGAAATCGACCGTGTTCTGGTGGATGTACATCGCGAGGGTCGCGGTGGACGTGCCCGGACCGCCGCGCGTCATGGTGAAGGGAATGTCGAAGGTTTGCAGCGCCGTAATGGTGCGGAAGATCAGCGCCACGACGATGGAAGGCTTGAGCAGCGGCAGGGTGATCTCGAAGAACTGTCTGATGCGCCCTGCCCCGTCCACCTCCGCCGCCTCGTAGAGAGAGCGTGGAATCGTCTGGAGACCGGCGAGGATGATGAGCGCCATGAAGGACGAGGTTTTCCAGATGATCGTCAGGCAGATCGCCGCGAAGGCCCAGTTTGCGGAGTTGAACCAGATGACGCCTTCGAAGCCGATACGGCGGAGCATGTCATTCACGACACCATATTCGGAATGAAAGAACCAGGCGAAGATGAGGCCTGCGAACGACAGCGGCAGAGCCCAGGGAATCAGAAGGGACAGACGAACCGGCCATTTCACGTTGAAGGGCAGGTTTGCCATCAAGGCGAGCGCCAGACCGACGAGTAATGCGCCAGGAACCGTGATGAGCGTAATGAGAACGGTGTTCCAGGTCGTTTCCCAGAACACCGGATCCTCTAACATAAGGGAATAGTTCTCGATCCCTGCGAAGGTCGCTGGAACGCCGGAGGTCAAGGACAGGTTCTGGAAGCTGGTCCAGATCAGGCGGCAGACCGGATAGACGATGATGAGGGCCAGCAGCAGCGCCGCCGGCATCAGCAGAAGCACGGCCAGGGTGCGCTCGCTCGGGTCGAGGAAGCGCGTCCACCACTTCGTGCCGCTCTCGCTATGCGCCGTCACTAAGGTCGTTTCGCTGGCCGTTGCCATCGTCGTGATCCTGCCCGGTTGCAACGTTGGGGATGGATGCCTTCAGGCATCCATCCAGTGGAGTTCTGTGCGGATTAGCGCAGGACGCGGCGCAGGCGGCCTTCCATCTGCGTAGCGCCTTCTTCAGGCGTCGACTGTCCCGCCAGAACGGCGTTGACCGTAGTGCGGATGATCTCGCTCACCTCGTTGTAGCGAGGCGTGACCGGCCGGGCCTTCGCGGTCTCCACGACCGGGCGCGCGCTGGCGAACCACGGAACGGCCTTGGTCACGTCCGCATCCGTGTAGACATCCGGGAATTGTGGGAGCAGAGCGGCGTTGATAGCCATGAACTCCGAGGTCTCGGGGCTCGACAGATACTGCACGAATTTCTGCGCTTCCGTCTTGTTGTTGGAATAGGCGGATACGCCCCATTCCCATCCCCCGAGGCACGAAGCCGGCTGACCGCCCTGCACGGCAGGGAGTTTTACGACGCCAACCTTGTCCTTCACGGCGGACTCGGATCCTTGGAACTGACCCCAGGCATATGACCAGTTGACGGCGAAGAGCACGTTGCCAGCCTGGAACTCCTTCCGGGTGTCGTCTGTCGCGACCTCAGCAATGTTCTTCTTGGCGACGCCTTGGTCAACGAAATCCTTCCACATTTTCAGCGACTTCACGGCGGCTTCCTTGTCAAAGGAGAGCTTGCCGTTCGATACCAATTGCTTGCCCATGCTCCAATATGGGAGGAGGAAGGTACAGACCGCTCCCTCGATCGCCTTGCCCTGGAAGGAGAGGCCCTGGAGGTTCGGGTCCTTTTCGGCTTCGGCGACCTTCTTGGCCGCGGCGGCGAGTTCGTCCCAGGTCTGCGGCGGCTGAACGCCGTGCTTCTCAAGAAGATCCTTGCGGTAGTAGAGGAACATGGCATCGGCGAAGGCCGGCAACGCCACGACCTTGCCGTCGACGGTGTTTGCCTCGGCATAGGCCGGAAGGTAACGCTTCATGTAGGCATTGGCATCGCTGCCGAGCACCTCGTTGAACGGCACCGTCCAACCGGCCGCCGCGTACTGCGCCGGGCGGATCACGTCGAGAATCATGACATCGAGCGAAGAGTCCTTTGCGGTCATGACGGTGTTGAGATACTGAGCCTGCGATTCGGAGGTGTTGCCGCCGGTCTCGATGGTCACCTTCACGTTCGGGTTCTTGGCTTCATACATGTCGAAGGCTTTGCGCCAGACATCCGGGCGATGCTGGCTGGAGACGAACACGCGCAGATTGATCTGAGCCATGGCGGCAGATGCCGACAGAGTGATGGCCGCACCGGCCAGAAGCAGCTTCATGGGCTTGTTCAAGATCATCGTTTCCTCCGTGGTGGTTTGGCGGCGCCAGTTCCTTGCCGGCACCTCTTGTTGAACACTCGTTGTTGACGTGGCCCTCAGACCAGGGCCCGCTCCGTCGCCGCATCGAACAGGTGGATCCGGGAGGGATCGACACCAATAGACAGGGTTTCTCCGGGGCTCGGCCGCGTCTCCGGCGCGACACGGGCCGTCAGCATGGATGAACCGAGGGAAAAATGGATCAGCGTATCGGAGCCCAGCGGCTCGACGACCTGCACCCTGCCCGACAGCACATGACCTTCGCCCACCGGCATGAAATGCTCAGGCCGGATGCCAACGATGACGTCACGCCCATCGAGAGCGCCCACCTTTCCGGAGGGATGGTTCTGAAGCGGGATGCTGGATCCACCATCGAAGGCCACGGCGGCGCCATGGATCTTGCCCCTCGCGAAATTCATGGCGGGCGACCCGATGAACCCCCCGACGAAGACGCTCACGGGCGTGTTGTAGACCTCATCCGGGGTGCCGACCTGTTCGATCTCGCCGCCCTTCAGGATTACGATGCGATCTGCAAGCGTCATCGCCTCCACCTGATCGTGCGTCACGTAGATGATGGTGGTGCCGATGGCCTGATGGAGGCGCTTGATCTCCGTGCGAACCTGACCGCGGAGCTTGGCATCGAGGTTTGAAAGCGGCTCGTCGAACAGGAAGACCTGGGGACGGCGCACGATGGCGCGGCCCATCGCCACGCGCTGGCGCTGGCCGCCGGAGAGCTGGCTCGGCTTACGATCAAGCAGTTGAGAGATGCCCAGCATCTCCGCCGCCTGTGAAATGCGAGGCTTGATCTCGGCAGCCGGAACGCCGCGCACCTTCAGACTGAAGGCCATGTTCTCGTAAACGGTTTTGTGCGGATAAAGCGCGTAGTCCTGGAACACCATAGCGATATCGCGCTCGCGGGGCGGCAGCTTGTTCACCACCCTGTCGCCGATGCGGATTTCCCCGTCGCTGATGCTCTCCAGTCCGGCGAGCATCCGCAATGTGGTCGACTTGCCGCAGCCGGATGGGCCGACCAGCACGACGAACTCGCGATCGGCGATCTCCAGGTCGATGCCCTTCACGATCCGAAGCGCGCCGTAACTCTTCTCAAGCTTACGGAAGCTGACTGACGACATGCTCCCTCCCTGTTGCTTTTGGCGAGCTTGAAGTCGGCACGCCTGCACCCCCACCCCTGTGACGGATCCCAGGAGAAATTAGGATGATTTTATCATAGCGCTACGATGGGCCATGCGCAAGTGAGTTTTCGGAGCGCCCCAAAGCTCCAAGCTCGGCATCTTAGAGGCAAGTAATTCAGGCAAAATCGAGTGTTATCGAGCAGCTCCGATTGATTTAGATGCCTAATATCGCCTATCATAGGGAGCTTCTTCTATCGAAGCGCTACGAAAAGGAAGCCGATGGACGCCGATCGCAGCAGCTTACAGAGTCGCAGCACCCGAAAGCGGCGCAAGATGCAGCGAGTCACGATGATGGACGTGGCCAAGCTCGCCCAGGTGTCGCCGTCCACCGTCTCCCTCTATCTGCGCAAGCCGGCCGCCGTCTCCCCTGCGGCAGGAAAAGAGATCGCCCGTGCCATATCGGCACTGGGCTACGTTCCCAATTTGGTGGCAGGAGGCCTCGCTGCCGCGTCCTCGAAGGTCGTGAGCATTATCGTTCCCTCCATTCGCAACGCCTTCTTCGCCGAAACCGTCTCGACGCTTCAATCCGAGCTCGCTGCGGAGGGCCTACAGGTCCTTCTCGGCCACAGCGAGTATGGCGAGGACCAGGAGGAGGCGCTGGTCCGAACGGCTCTCTCCTGGGCGCCGGCAGCCGTCGTCCTGACGGGGCTATCCCATAGAGCCGAGACCCTCAAGCTTCTGCAGGCCAGCGGCGTGCCCGTTGTCGAGATGTGGGAGCTCGGGGGGAAACCGATCGACATGGCCGTCGGCTTCTCGCACCCGCAGGTGGGCGCATCCGCGGCCAGGCATCTGCTGTCGAAGGGTCGTCGCACACTCGCCTTCCTGGGCGCACGCATGCAGGAAGATCACCGTGCCGCGAAGCGCGCGAGCGGCTTCTCTGAGGCAGCCTGCACGGAAGATGTCATTGCGTGCGAAATCATCAATCATCCCGGCGCAGCGACGGTGGAGGCCGGATCGCTCCTGCTGAACCGCGCTCTCCAACAACTCCCCAACCTCGACGGCATCGCCTGCTCGAATGACCTGATCGCCCTTGGTGCTCTTTTTGAATGCCAGCGCCGAGGGATCGCCGTTCCGGACGGGATCGCAGTCGTCGGCTTCGGCGATCTCGACTTCAGCGCCTCTTGCATTCCCTCTTTGACAACCATCCGCCCCTCGGGGGATCTGATCGGAAGGGAGGTCGCCCGCCTGATCCTCAACAGCATTCATGGCCAACGCCCTGAGGGAGCTGCGCGAATTATCGATACGGGCCATGTCCTGATTGAACGGCGAAGCACCTAGGTGGTGGCGTGTGTCGCCTGCATGCGTGAAATTGAATCTTCAGTTCGCTTGCGAAGCAATGGCCCTAGCGATCAAGACTGATCGGCATTTCGCAGTTCGAGAAGTGGTGATCGCAAGCTATTCAGACGATCTCGTGCTCAAGTCAGCAACACTCGCAATGTGCAGGATCCTGACGCCATACTCTGCGAGCGTCCGTAGTGCGCAAGATATTGCCGGACCCTGAAAGACATATCTGTGGGAGAAATGGCGATTGCTCCATTCCTTTGGCGAATGATTGAGGACGATACCCGGAGATCTGATGCTGTCGACTTGCTCCTGGCCTGGGGATGACACCAGCCACGATGTATTCGGCTCCAATTTGACGAATTGACTCCAGCAGGATGGTCCAGACCTCGGCTGGCGTCCCGGCGAGATCAAGGCTGCAGAGAACTTTTACTGCTCTCTCAAAGGCTTCCGACGACAACTATTCTGCCCCTTTAAGTGAAATCTTATCGCATTATAAATTTGGCAATAGTACCAATTCGATACCAGAGGCCTACGATCCCGCTTCGGAGAGATCTGAACCGGTAGGCGGGGCGTTTCGCGGCACCGCGGGGCATGCCTCAAACGCTGCATCCTGTGGCTTCCGACACCGGCGGTCGCAAATGGAGTTGTGCCTCTGTCAAAAGCACCCCTCCCTGGTTGGAGGGCGCCATCCGCTGGGCTCCTGACGACACCCAATGTGTCACGAGGGCCTTCCTATACTCTGAAACTGGACAGATGGTCGGAAGCCGAGCCGGACGGGCGATTGGGGATCATCTGCGCTCGTATCTGGCACTCGGACCTGTCCGAAAGTGCAGTATCCTTCAGGCCAGAGCTTTGCAATACTCATACACAGGAGCACCTGTCTCTTCTCGCAGGCAATCTGGCCAAAATGACTGGGGGAAAACCTCCGGCATAGGGGGATATCATGAAGAACGTGGCCACTGCGCCCGAGATCGTCGATCCTTATGCGACGCTCGAAAAGATTCTCAAAGTCATAGGAAGATCATGGCTGAGCGAAGAATGGCGCCTTGAAGACGTTCGCCTCTTAGCTCAGGAGGCAATTGCAGCACGCGGCAACAAGGCGAATGGGAAAAGCGCCAGAGCGGCAGCCCCGCCTCTCCAGTCGGAGATCCGCTTCAAATCAGGCATCCACCAAGTGCCGTCCGAACGCAGCGAATGTCTTCCCTCATAGCCTGTTGCGACAGGAACGTTTGATGCTTCGCTGAGGCGGGGCTTAGGTGATGCCTAAAGACGGACGGGTAAAGCCGCTCGATGCAAGATGCGATTAGCTCTGCCATGCGGCATCTTGTCGAGAGTGACACCTGTCCAAGCAGGTCGGCTTTTAGTCCTCCCAAAGTTCCTTTATGGATCCTGAAACGATAAAGGTCGCGAGACCACTCGAAGAAACCATTTTGGCTGGGGCCTACATCCGATGAAAAGTATCGATTTAATATAACACTGTTATTTGAAGCGCGCCTTGATAACAAGATTAAGCTTTTTGGAAGAGATGTTCCTTAATCTTCAAAAGCCGGACTGATTTCCGCTTACCGGCCAGAGCTCGCACGAATCTTCGCTTTACCTATTTCTGTTCAATTTGTCTGAAGAACCATGCCTGCTGTCGAGACGTACACTCCAACTGGGAATGCTTACATTGATGCAGTTCTCGGCACCATCAAATGGGTACCAAGCAACCTGACCTACAGCTTTCCCACGATAGCCACTACCTATGGCTCATCATACGGAGACGGCGAGACGGCGAAGGGTTTTGGGGCGTTCAACGAGACGCAGCAATCCATCACGCGTTCGGCACTGAACCTGTACACGGCTGTCAGCAACCTGACTTTTCAGGAGTGGGGTGGCGCGAGCACATCGTCAGCCGATCTGCGTTTTGCGCAATCGGACCTGCCCAGCACCGCGTGGGCCTATTTCCCGACGACGGATGCAACAGGTGGCGACGTCTGGGTCAACAACTCCAGCCGCAATTACGCAAGCCCGCAGAAGGGCAATTATGCGTATCTCACAATCGTGCACGAGATCGGGCACGCTCTCGGGCTAGAGCATGCCCATGAGGGCAACATGCCTCTGGATCGCGACAGCATGGAATACACCGTGATGAGCTACCGCTCCTATGCGGGCGCTTCGACCAGCACGGGCTATTCCAACGAGACATGGGGCTATGCCCAGTCGCTCATGATGTATGACATCGCAGCGATCCAGCACATCTATGGTGCGAACTACGCAACGAATGGCGGCAATACGATCTACTCCTGGAGTCCGACAACAGGCGAGATGTTTATCGATGGCGCCGGCCAAGGAGCTCCGGGCGGCAATCAGATCCTGCTGACCGTCTGGGATGGCGGCGGCAACGATACCTATAGCTTCACCAACTACACCACTGAACTCTCTATAGATCTCCAGCCTGGAGCTTGGACGAACACGTCCCAGGAGCAACGCGCAAAGCTGCATTGGGATGGATCAAAGCTCGCAGCCGGCAACATCGCCAACGCCCTTCTCTATCAGGGCAACACGCTCTCTCTCATCGAGAACGCCTCCGGCGGCTCCGCAAGCGATGTCATCAAAGGCAACGTGACCAGCAATACGCTCCGCGGCAACGGAGGCGACGACAAGCTTTACGGGCAGAGCGGCAATGACGTGTTGGTTGGGGGAAGCGGCAAGGATCTGCTCAGCGGCGGGACAGGAACGGACATCGCAAGCTACATCACAGCGAAGGCAGCTGTTACGGCCGATCTCCAATCCTCCTCGAGCAACCGGAGCGACGCCTCGGGCGACACCTATTCGAGCATCGAAGGCCTAGTCGGCAGCGGGTATGGCGACAGGCTCAACGGGAACGGCGGTTCCAACACCCTCAAGGGTGAAGGCGGCAAGGATATCCTCTACGGGCGCGGCGGCAGCGATGTGATCGAGGGTGGCACAGGCAGCGACAAGCTCTACGGTCAGGGTGGCAAGGACATTCTCATCGGCGGCAGTGGAGCGGATGTCTTCGTTTTCCAGGCCCTGAGCGACTCCCGCAAGTCGATCATCGACACGATCAAGGATTTCGTCCGCGGTTCCGACCACATCGACCTGCGCAGCATCGATGCCAATACCAAGACTGCAGGGGACCAAGCCTTCAGCTTCATCGGCAAGACAGCATTTCACGGCAAGGCTGGAGAGTTGCGCTTTGCCGACGGCATCGTGTCGGCTGACGTGAACGGTGACAGATCTGCTGACTTTAAGATTGATGTCGCAGGTCTGACTGCATTGTCGAAAGGCGACTTTTATCTGTGATCAGGTTTGTGATCGGCACCCTAAACCCGCTTGGGCTGCCCTCCGGCAGCAATGATGCGAGGAGCTAATCTCGTCATCCACTGAACGGT
>JAESFT010000369.1_pt1 | contig 31400 bp, 27 predicted proteins | sample 9269451 | NCBI WGS metagenome assembly JAESFT01 (sample SAMN14502557, study PRJNA617106) | algae metagenome | isolation source: Scytonema hyalinum WJT4-NPBG1 and co-occurring heterotrophs from well... | place: USA: Mojave Desert, Joshua Tree National Park, California | collected 2006-05-25
GGCCGGGGCATGGGTCTTTCCGTCGTCGCTGAGGCGGTCCGCAAGCTGCAGGGATCCGTCCTGCTGAGGCCTCGCTATCCCTATGGGACGGAAGTTTTGCTGAACGTGCCCTTCACGGCGGCACGGCAGCCGCTGCTGCTGCTCGAAGCCGAGGAGCGGATGTTCGGCCTGCCCGCCCATGCGGTGGAGCGTCTCCTGCGGCTGCCCGTCGATGCGCTGGAAAGTGTGGAAGGCCGCCCCACGGTACGGATCGAGATCGGCGGGCAGGACGTTGTCGTCCCAGTCGTCACCCTCGCAGCCCTGACTGGATCCGCCAATGCTCCCTTCCCCACCGAGGCAGGACACGTGAAAGCCGTGCTCGTCCGTCACGGTTCCCGTACCTGCGCGCTTGCCGTTAACGCGTTCCACGATGTTCGCACGATGCTGGTCAGCGACGTTCAGGCGATCGGACTGACCGAACTGGTCTCGGGTACCGTTCTTCTGGATAACGAGGTCCCAGCGCTGGTGCTGAGCCCGGACAGGCTTGTCGAGCACTGGGTCAGGAACGAAAGCAGGCTCGCTGCCGGAGGCTTGGGGTTGGCCCAGCGGGCTCCCGACGAGGAGCGCCGGGCGAGGACGATTCTCGTGGTCGACGACTCCATCACCACCCGCACCCTTGAGAAGAGCATCCTGGAGGCTCAGGGCTATGAGGTTCTCCTCAGCGTCGATGGAATTGATGCCCTCCACGTGCTGCGCTCGGGAGAGGCCATGGTGGATCTCATCATTGCCGACGTGGAAATGCCGCGCATGGATGGCTTCGGCCTGCTGCAGGCCATTAAGAACGACCCGCGGCTCTCGCCCTTGCCCGTGATCCTCATGACGTCGCGCGCTGATCCGGACGATGTGCGCAGGGGCCTCGATCTGGGCGCGAGCGCCTATATAACCAAGCAGAAGTTCGATCAGCGCGAGCTCTTGGCGACGATCGGGCAGGTATTGTGAGTTTCGTGCGATGAGTATTGCGCCTCAGTCGCGGGTCCGGGTGATGGTCGTCGAGGATTCCCTCGTCGTCCGGCAGCTGCTCGTCCACATCATCGCCAGCGATCCGCGCCTCGTCGTCGCCGCCGCCGTCGGTTCCGCCGAGGAGGCGCTCCGGGAAATCGGGCGCGTACAACCAGACGTTGTATCCATGGATATCCGTCTTCCGGGAATGGATGGGCTGGAAGCGACGCGCCGAATCATGTCTGAGCACCCGACGCCCATCGTCGTCATTGCCGACAGTATCGAGGACTCCGCTCTCAAAATCTCCATGAATGCGCTCCGGGCCGGTGCGCTCACGGTCGTGGAAAAGCCCGTCGGCCTCTCAAGCGCCGGCTATGCGGGGATCGCCAGCACCATCTGCACCCAGCTCTACATCATGAGCCAGGTACCTGTGGTCCGGCAGCGCTCCTTTACCGCATGGCGGGAGAAAAGCGTCGTCCCGGCTCCCAAACGCGATCCGGAATGGGACGCGGCACGCCCGAGCATCATGGGAATTGCCGCTTCCACGGGCGGGCCGCCGGCCCTCGCCAAGGTTCTGGGCGCTCTCCCGGAAGACTTTTCGCTGCCAATCCTTCTCGTTCAGCACATGGGGGCTCCGTTCATGGAGGGATTCGCCTCCTGGCTGAATGGACTGCTGCCGCTGAAGGTTCGCTTGGCGCAGGATCAGGAGATCCCAACTGCGGGTCATGTTTACGTCGCTCCCGGGGACCGGCACCTCCTCCTGTCTCCTGCGGGCACCTTGAAAGTGAGCGGTGAGCCTCCCTTTGGCAACCAGCGGCCTTCCGCCACCATGCTGTTCCAGTCGATGGCGCGATCGGCAGGCCGGAGGGGGCTAGGGGTCATCCTCACTGGCATGGGTGAGGACGGGGCGCAGGGCCTTGTCGAACTGCGCCAAGCCGGGGGCTATGGGCTGGCTGAGGATGAGAGCACCGCCGTGGTCTACGGGATGCCTGCAGCAGCGGCCCGCATGGGCGGCGTCAATGTCAGCCTGCCCCTCGACCTGATCGCTCCCAGGATCCTCAAGCTGGTGCGGGGAGAGGGCGAATGAGTGACGGCTCCGTGGCTCAGGCTGCCGAGATCCTGCTGGTCGAGGATTCGGAGACCCAGGCTCTCCAGCTGCGTCATATGCTTGAGACGAACGGCTTCAGCGTCTCATGGCATGCCACGGCGGAGTCTGCCCTCGACAGCCTGAACGAAAACCGGCCCGATCTCGTCATCGCCGATTTCCACCTGCCCGGCATGAACGGAGACGAATTGACTCGCCAGATGCGCCTCAACGTGCGCACCCGGGCGATCCCTGTGATCATGCTGACGGAGGCACGGGAGCGGGCGGTCGAGCGCCAGGGCCTGGAAAGCGGTGCCGATGCCTACATCTCCAAATCCGCCGAACAGGAACTGATCGTCCTGCGAATCAAGGCGCTGCTGCGCCGACGCTCGTCGCCGATGGGCGATTCTAAGGGGGAGCGGCAGTCTCCGAGCTTCGGCACCTTCCGCCGGGCCTGCATCCTGATCGTGGAAGATAGCACGACCCGGCGCACCTATCTCCAGAACCTGCTCTCCCATGAGGGCTATGCGGTGACCCCGGCGTCGGAATCGGCTGAGGCTCTCCGGCTGGTCCGTGCGCCCGATGCCACCTGGGACTGCGTTCTGGTCAACCTGCTCAGCCCCGGCTTCGACGGCATCGAACTGTGCCGCCAGCTCAACCTGTATCGCGGTCTCGCGCCGTTGCCGGGCACGGACGCCCCGAGCTTTGCCATTGTCGGCATCGGCAATGAGGAGGGCGGTCACCTGCTTGCCCGCGCCTTTGCCGCAGGTGTGGATGACATCGTCCCCTCCACGGTGGAAGCCGATGTGATGCGCGTGCGCATCCGCGCGCTCGTCCGGCGCAAGCTTATGCAGGACGAGAACTGGCGTATCGAGGCGGAGTTGCGAGAGCGGGAGCTGGCTCTCGCAAAGGCGCGGGCGGAGGCCGCCTCCGCGGAAGCCCTGGCCAAGGCCAACAGCGAGCTCGCAGAAGCCAACGATCTCCTGAAAGGCACCCAGGCCCAGCTCGTTCAGGCGGCCAAAATGGCGTCTCTCGGCGAATTGGTCGCCGGCATCGCCCACGAGATCAACAATCCACTCGCTTTCATCCAGGCGCATCAGGGAACCGTGGAAAAGCTTCTCGCCGAGATCGCCGCGAAACTCCCTGCGGAGGCAGGACTGGAGCGGCAAGTTCAGAAATCGCGCGATCGTATCGGCGCGATGAAGCTCGGCTTGGCACGTATTCAGGAACTCGTTCTTAACTTAAGACGATTTTCCAGACTCGACGAAGGCGACTTCCAAACTGTCAATGTGCCGGAATCAATCGAAACCGTTCTGGCCCTCCTGGGCCATAAACTCGGTACCCGGATCGATGTCCGTCGCCGTTACAATGCCGCCCCCGACCTCTATTGTTCACCGGCCCTTCTCAACCAAGTGGTCATGAACATCGTCGGCAATGCCGCCGATGCGATCAAGGGTACCGGCGGCATAGACATTGAAACTGAGAGCGACGAGACAACCTATACCATCAAGATCAGCGATACAGGTCCGGGTATCCCAGGGGAATTGCGGGAGCGCATCTTCGAGCCGTTCTTTACGACGAAGCCCGTCGGGTCAGGAACTGGACTTGGCCTGGCGATCGCCTACAGCGTCGTCCAGGCCCATAAAGGATCGATCGCGGTGGATTCAGGCCCTCTTGGGGGCGCCAGCTTCACCATCACGATCCCGAGGCATATTGTTCAATGACCTTGTCGAGCGAGATGACTTCCACCCATGGCACGATCCTGGTCGTCGACGACGAGCCGGACATCCTGATCGCGCTCGAGGATCTGTTCGAGAACGACTACCGGGTCCTGACGGCCTCATCCCCGGTCCAGGCGCTCGACATCATCCGGCAGGAGCCTGACATCGCCATCATCATCTCGGATCAGCGGATGCCCGAGATGCAGGGCGACGAGTTCCTCGCCAAGGCCCGCCATGAGACCGATGCCGACGCGATCCTTCTGACCGGGTATGCGGATCTCAAGGCGGTGATCGGTGCGGTCAACAAGGGCCGCATCATGGCCTATGTTCCGAAACCCTGGGATCCGGCCGCTCTCTCCAACATGGTGGCTGCAGCCTACCAGCGGCGGATGCTGGCCCGCAAGCTCGACACGGAGCGCGCGCTTCTGCGCGGACTGATGGAAAGCACGGGCGATCTGATCTCGTTCAAGGACCTGGACGGTCGTTTCGTCCGCCTGAATGCGAGCAAAGCCCGAAGTCTCGGCTGCAACTCGGAGGATTGCCTGGGCCGCAAAGAGCGGGACTATGTCTCGCCCGAACGGGCTACGATGATCGAGGAGGCGGAGCGCCGGGCCATTGCTGCGCGCGCGCCGGACGAGGTGATCGAGGAGCGGACCGCTCCCGACGGCACGACCCAGTGGTTCCTTATCAATCACATCCCGATCCTCGACGAAGCCGGAACCGTCACGAATCTTGCCACCATCGAGCGGGACATCACCGAGCGCAAGCTGATGGAGATGCGCCTGCGGCAGGCGGACAAGATGCAGGCCCTCGGGACCCTTGCCGGCGGCGTGGCCCATGATTTCAACAACCTGCTGATGGCCGTCCTCGGCAGCTTGGACCTCGCCTCGCGCCGGGCGCCCGACGACCCCCGATTGACGCGGCTGCTGCAGAACGCCACATACGCGGCGGAGCGCGGCGCCTCCCTGACCCAGCGGCTCCTGAGTTTCAGCCGTCAGCGCGACCTGCGCCTCCAGGCCGTGGACGTGAATCAGGTCATCATCGGCATGAACGACCTGCTGACGCGAACCCTTGGCGGCGTCATCCGGATCGAGCGGCATCTCCATGACGGCTTGTGGTCGGCCATGGTCGACCCGGATCAGCTCGAACTCGCGATTCTCAACCTGTGCATCAACGCCCGCGACGCCATGGCCGAGAACGGGCTCCTCACGCTCTCGACCCGCAATGAGACGGTGGACGAAGGCCGGATTTCGGAGTTGGGCAGTGGTGAGTATGTGGTGATTTCTGTCAAAGACACGGGCAGTGGCATTCCACCGGAAGTTCTGGCCAGGGTGCTCGAACCCTTCTTCACCACCAAGGAGGTGGGCAAAGGGACGGGCCTCGGCTTGCCGATGGTCTATGGATTGGCACAGCAATCCGGCGGCACCGTCACGATTCAGAGCACGGTCGGAGCGGGAACAACCGTCGAGCTTTACCTGTCCCGCGCAGCCATCGAGCGGGAGGACGGCCCGCAGGAGGAGAAAGCTGTCGCCGCCGATGCGCCCAAGGTGCGCATCCTTCTCGTTGATGACGATGCGGAAGTGAGAACCGTCACGGCTGCCTATCTGACCGATATGGGGCATCGGGTGGTAGAGGCTGCAGACGGATCGTCAGCCCTCGACATCCTGAGAACGGACGATCAGCTCGATCTTCTCATTGCCGATTTCGCGATGCCCGGCATGACGGGAACCGATTTAGCCGACAGGGCACGGGAGATAAGGCCCGATCTGGGCATCCTGCTCGTGACCGGGTATGCTGATCCAAAGAGGCTGCCGGACGGCTATTTGATGCTCCACAAGCCCTTCAGCCGCTCCGATCTGGCTGCCAAGGTCTCCGAAGCGGCGCAGGGAGTGCAGGATCGAAACCCGTCCGCTTGACGGGCTCCCGCCTGCCGATTGTGGACAAAGGTTTTTGGACGGTTTTAGCCAAAATTCGTCCAGAATCGCGGAAAATTGACCCTTCGTCGCATCGATTCCGGCTGCCGCAGAGGCAGAAAATGGTAAATTTCCTTTAAAAATTATCCATTGTTGCATGGACAGATTGACATTAACGGGGCTTCGCACCTTAACTCCGTCACAGAACGGCCACGAGTAGAGCCGTCTCAGAGGACTAGGTAATGAAAAAATCAGCCCTTTTCGCAGCCATCTGCGTCCCGGCCTTCCTGGCCGCCGCTCCCTTGGCCGCCAAAACCCTCGTCTACTGCTCCGAGGGCAGCCCGGAAAACTTCTATCCCGGCATCAACACCACCGGCACCTCGTTTGACGTCAACGAGCACATCTACGACAACATCGTCGATTTCGAGCGCGGCGGCACCCAGGTCGTTCCCGGTCTCGCCGAGAAATGGGACATCTCTGCTGACGGCACGGTCTACACCTTCCACCTGCGCAAGAACGCGAAGTTCCATTCCAACAAGAACTTCAAGCCGACCCGCAACCTGAACGCCGACGACGTCGTGTTCATGATCGAGCGCCAGTGGAAGGAAGACAATCCTTACTTCAAGGTCACGAGCCCGAACCACTCCTACTTCACCGACATGGGCATGCCCGCCCTGCTGAAGTCGGTCGAGAAGGTCGACGACTACACCGTCCGCATCACGCTCAACAGGCCGGAGGCCCCCTTCCTGTCGAACCTCGCCATGCAATGGGCGGGCGTCCAGTCGAAGGAATATGCCGACGCCATGCTGAAGGCCGGCACGCCAGAGAAGATCGACCAAGAGCCGATCGGCTCGGGCCCGTTCTATCTCGTCCAGTATCAGAAGGACGCCATCGTCCGCTTCAAGGCTTTCCCCGAATACTGGGGCGGCAAGGCGAAGCTCGACGATCTCGTGTTCGCCATCACGCCGGACGCTTCCGTCCGCTGGGCGAAGCTCCAGAAGGGCGAATGCCACGTCATGCCGTATCCGAACCCGGCTGACCTGGAGGCGATGAAGAAGGACCCGAACGTCACGGTCATGGAGCAGGCCGGCCTCAACATCGGCTATCTTGCCTACCAGACCACGAAGAAGCCCTTCGACGACGTGCGCGTCCGCAAGGCCTTCAACATGGCCATGAACAAGAAGGCGATCGTCGACGCCGTGTTCCTCGGCTCGGGCGTTCCCGCCACGAACCCGATCCCGCCCTCCATGTGGTCGTACAACAAGTCCATCAAGGACGACGAGTACAACCCCGAAGCGGCCAAGAAGCTCCTGGCCGAGGCTGGATACCCGAACGGTCTCGAGACCGACCTCTGGGCCATGCCGGTTCAGCGCCCCTATAACCCGAATGCACGCCGCATCGCCGAGCTCATGCAGGCCGACCTCGCCAAGATCGGCGTGAAGGCGGAAATCAAGAGCTTCGAATGGGGCGAGTACCGCAAGCGGGCTCAGGCCGGCGAGCACCAGATGGCTCAGCTCGGCTGGACGGGCGACAACGGCGATCCGGACAACTTCCTGCACACCCTGCTCGGCTGCGCCTCGGCGCAGAGCGCTTCGGGCTCGAACATCGCGAAGTTCTGCTACAAGCCCTTCGACGATCTCGTGACGAAGGCGAAGGTCGTGACCAATCAGGCCGAGCGCACCAAGCTCTACGAGGAAGCTCAGAAGATCTTCAAGGAGCAGGCCCCCTGGTTCACGATTGCTCATGCCGTGCAGCTGAAGCCGGTCCGCAAGGAAGTCGTGGATTTCAAGCTCTCGCCGTTCGGCCGCCACACCTTCTACGGCGTGGACATCAAGGGCAAGTAAGCTAATCCCTTCAACCTACGGCGGAGCGGCTTTTTCGAGCCGCTCCGCCTTTTTACGTTCAGACGATGCTCAGATTCATTTTGACCCGTGTCAGCCTGATCATTCCGACCTTTCTCGGGATCACGTTGCTGGCCTTCTTCCTCATCCGCCTCGTGCCGGGCGATCCGATCGAAACCCTCGCCGGCGAGCGCGGCATCGATCCCGCCCGCCACGAACAGCTCCGCAAGGAATACGGCTTCGACAAGCCGGTCATCGTTCAGTACGGCATCTACCTGACCCGTGTCCTCCAGGGCGATCTCGGCAAGTCGATGATCACGCAGGAGCCCGTCCTCAACGAGTTCTCGTCGCTCTTTCCCGCGACCGTGGAGCTGGCGCTCTGCGCCATCCTCTTTGCCCTGATCCTCGGCCTTCCGGCCGGCATCATCGCGGCTATCCGACGAAACTCGATCTTTGATCATGGCGTGATGGGCATCTCGCTTGCGGGCTATTCGATGCCGATCTTCTGGTGGGGTCTCATTCTCATCCTGCTGTTTTCGGTGCAGTTCGACCTGACGCCGGTCTCCGGCCGCATCGATGTGCTTTACTACATCGAGCCGATCACCGGATTCCTGCTGATCGACACGCTTCTCTCCGACGAACCGGAAGCTTTCTGGTCCGCAGTCAATCACCTGATCCTGCCCACCATCGTGCTCGGAACGGTGCCGCTGGCGGTGATCGCCCGCATGACGCGCTCGGCCATGCTCGAAGTTCTCGGCGAGGACTATATCCGCACCGCCAAGGCGAAGGGCCTCTCGCGGTTCCGCATCGTTGCGCTCCATGCCCTGCGCAATGCGCTCATTCCCGTCGTGACGGTGATCGGCCTTCAGGTCGGAGTGCTGTTCACGGGAGCGATCCTCACGGAAACCATCTTCTCCTGGCCCGGCGTCGGCAAATGGCTCATCGATGCCATCTTCCGCCGTGACTATCCCGTGCTGCAGGGCGGCGCCCTGTTGCTCGGAGTCGTGGTGATGGCGGTAAACCTTCTCGTCGACCTTGCCTATGGCCTCATCAATCCTCGCATCAGGCACACGCGATGACCACTGAAACCATGGAAGCTCCGGCCGTCGCGGCGCCGACGGCCACTCCTCCCCATCCGTTGCGCGAGTTCTGGGGCTATTTCAGCGCCAACCATGGCGCCGTCGCCGGCCTCTTCATCATTGTGGCCGTGGTGCTCATTGCACTGCTGGCTCCGGTGATCGCTCCGCATGACCCGAACCTGACCAATACCGCCATCGCCTTGCAGCCGCCGTTCTGGCAGGAAGGCGGCTCGATCGCTTATCCGCTCGGAACCGATCCGATCGGCCGTGACATCCTGTCTCGTCTGATCTTCGGCGCGCGCCTGTCACTCCTCATCGGCATCGCCGTGGTGGCGCTCTCCATTGCGGTCGGCACGGTGCTCGGCCTCGTCGCAGGCTTCTTCCGCGGCCTGACCGAGATCTTCATCATGCGCCTGATGGACATCGTTCTCACCCTGCCGAGCCTCCTGCTCGCCATCGTGATCGTGGCGGTGCTGGGCCCAGGCCTGATGAACGCCATGCTGGCGGTCGCCCTCGTGATCCTGCCGCATTACGTGCGCCTCGCCCGTGCGGCCGTGATCACCGAAACCTCGAAGGACTACGTGACGGCAGCCCGCGTGAGCGGCGCCGGCACGACACGGCTGATGTTCAAGGAAGTGCTGCCGAACTGCACCGCTCCCCTGATCGTGCAGGCCTCCCTCGGCATCTCGACGGCCATCCTGGATGCTGCGGCGCTCGGCTTCCTCGGCCTCGGCGCGCAGCCTCCGTCCCCGGAATGGGGCACCATGCTGGCCGATGCCCGCGAATTCGTGCTTCGCGCCTGGTGGGTCGTGACCTTCCCGGGTCTCGCCATCCTCATCACGGTGCTTGCCTTCAATCTTCTGGGCGACGGTCTTCGCGACGCCCTCGATCCAAAACTGAAGCGCTGATCATGGCTCTTGTTGAAATTGAAAATCTGTCGGTCGAATTCCCGACCCAAGGCGGCATCATGCGTGCCGTGGATGGCGTGAGCCTCAAGCTCGAAGAGGGCGAGGTCCTCGGCGTCGTCGGAGAATCCGGATCCGGCAAAAGCGTCACGATGCTGGCCCTCATGGGCCTCATCCCCTTTCCCGGCCGCGTGAGGGCTGACAAGCTCACCTTCAACGGACGTGACCTCCTGACGATCTCCGACAAGGAGCGGCGCAAGCTCACGGGCAAGGACGTCGCGATGATCTTCCAGGAGCCGATGACGAGCTTGAACCCGTCCTTCACCATCGGTTTCCAGCTCACCGAGACGCTGCGCCTGCACGAGGGCATGGACCGCAAGGCGGCCCGCCGCCGGGCCATCGAGCTCCTGGAGCAGGTCGGCATTCCTTCGCCGGAAAGCCGCCTCTCCGCCTATCCGCACCAGCTCTCGGGCGGCATGAACCAGCGCGTGATGATCGCCATGGCAATCGCCTGCAATCCGAAGCTGCTGATCGCCGACGAGCCCACCACCGCCCTCGACGTGACGATCCAGGCGCAGATCCTCGACCTGCTCATGACGCTCCAGAAGGAGCGCAACATGGGTCTCGTCATGATCACCCACAACATGGGCGTGGTGGCCGACACCGCCAAGCGCGTGATGGTGATGTATGCGGGCCAGATCATGGAAGAACGGCTTGCGACGGATCTCTTCGCATCGCCGCAGCATCCCTACACGGCGGCTCTGCTCGCCGCCCTGCCCGAGCGCAGCGACGGTGGACGCCTTGCGACGATTCCCGGCGTGGTTCCCGGCCTCTACGACCGGCCGAAGGGCTGCCTGTTCAGCCCGCGCTGCGCTTATGCCACGGAGCATTCACGCAGCGTGCGGCCAGACCTGCGCCCCTGGGCTGGCGGACATATCCGCTGCCATTATCCGCTCGGCGATCCGAACCGGAATGCCGAAATCAAACACGATCATCCAGTTGGAACGGAGGCTGCGTCGTGAGCGCTCCCGTTGTCGAAGCCAAGGGCCTGAAACAGGTCTACAAGGTCAAGCGCGGCCTGTTCAAGGAGCCCGGCCAGCTGCAGGCCGTCGGCGGCATTTCGTTTGCTATCGAACCCGGCAAGACGCTCGCCGTCGTGGGTGAGTCCGGTTGCGGCAAGTCAACGCTCGCGCGCATGGTGACCCTCATCGAGAAACCCACGGAAGGCTCCCTCTCCCTCGACGGCATCGATGCGGTCAATCCGCCGTCGAACTACGCCGGGGAGCTGCGCCGCATGGTGCAGCTGGTGTTCCAGAACCCCTATGGCTCGCTCAACCCACGCAAGAAGGTGGGCACGATCCTCGAAGAGCCGCTGGCCATCAACACCAAGCTGTCCGCGTCCGAGCGCACCGAGCGGGCGCGGGCCATGATGGCGAAGGTGGGTTTGCGCCCGGAGCACTACAACCGCTATCCGCACATGTTCTCGGGCGGACAGCGCCAGCGCATCGCCATCGCCCGCGCGCTCATGCTCTCGCCGAAGCTCGTGGTCGCGGACGAACCTGTCTCGGCCCTCGACGTGTCGATCCAGGCCCAGGTGCTCAACCTTCTCGCCGATCTGCAGCAGGAGATGGGCTTGGCCTATCTCTTCATCTCGCACGATCTCGGCGTCGTCCGGCACATCGCCCATGACGTGCTCGTCATGTATCTGGGCCACGCGGTCGAGCAGGGACCGAAGGACAAGATCTACGCTCGTCCGCTACATCCCTATACACAGGCGCTTCTTTCCTCCACGCCCGGCATCACCGGCGTGAAGCGCAAGCGCATTGTGCTGAAAGGCGAACTCCCCTCGCCGCTCAATCCACCGAAAGGCTGCGTGTTCTCGACACGCTGCCCCTACGTGACGGAGCGCTGCAAGGTGGAGCGTCCGCAGCTCCGGGAACTCGATGGACGGAAGGTGGCCTGCCACTATGCCGAAAACTTCCTCAAGGACGCAGCGGCCTAACGCATGATCAAGCCGGCAACGGCAGTCGCTTGGCTGCCGTTGCCTCCACGACCGCAGGCGTGTTGGCCGGTTCCGGCAGTTTTTCCTCGCCGGTCGCCACCTTCAGGCACTGCACCACGGCATCCCGCAAGGACGAGACGTAATAATTCGCGCCAAGGGTCGCGCGCATCGTCTCGCTTTTGAGAACCGCATCCTCCGCCGGCCAGAGGCCGACCAGAGTCGGGGCCTTCGCCTTCTGCTTCAGCCTTTTCAGCAGATAGCGCAGATGCGCCGGCGTGCCGCTGATCTCCAGATAGCTGATGCACACCATCTGCACGCCGGTCATGTCCAGGTTGAAGATTTCCCGGCGTGAGACCGCGGAATGCGGAATCACCCTGGTGCCGAGCCCGTGCTTCGTCAAAAGCTGCGACAGCATCTCCGAGGCTGCCTCGTCGAGCGGACCACGGCCCGCGATGCACAGAATGGCGCCGTCGGCTCGCCAAGCCTCCGGGATATTTCCCTCCTGCGGCATCGGCGTCCTGACGGCAGGCCCCTTGTTGGCCGGCTTTTCACTGGCAGGAGCCGCGACGGGATCGTCCTTTGTTTCCTGCGGGTGAGGTTCCACGTCCTCGTGACTGCCGAGATCCTGCACCAGGGCCCTGATCACGTCCTTGACCTGTTCAAGCTGGCGCTGCGTGAGGACGCCACGGGTCGCATCGTTGGCGGCCAGCTGCAGCCCTTTCAGGGCGACCTCGTCGTAATAGGACGTCAGCGAGCGCTCCTTCAGCAGCAGTTCCGCCGATTCCAGGGCCTCGTCCGGATCCCCCGCCAGCATGCGCTGGTAGAGGTTTTCGGCAGGCGTCAGTGCCGGCCTGTCTCCCAGGAGCACATCGAGGAACTCAAGCCGCTCCACGTGCCGTCCCAGCACGACGAGGCAGAGGGTCAGGGGCGTCGAGATCAGCAGACCGACCGGGCCCCAGATCCAAGTCCAGAATATGGCTGAAATAACGACGGCAAAGGGCGAGAGACCTGTGCTCTGTCCATAGACGATCGGCTCGACCACATGGCCCATCAAAGGCTCGCCGATGGCGAACAGCGCCAGGGCTATGAGAGCCATCGACCAGCCGGGATCAACGGCGGCAGCCAGCAGGATCGGCGGGACCGCCGCCAGGAACGAGCCGATATAGGGCACGAAGCGCATCAGGGCCGCAAAGACGCCCCAGAGGATGGGGCTCGGCACGCCGATCAGCCACAGGCCGACCGCAGCCACGACGCCGAAGGACGCGTTGAGCGCGAGCTGGGTCAGGAAGTACCGGCTGAGCCGGCGGGCCGCATCGTCCATAGCCGCCGTGGTGCGGTGCAGGTCGCTGGCTCCGAACAGGCGGATCATCCGGTCGCGCAGGTCTTCCCGCTGCATGAGAATGAAGACCAGCACCACGAAGACGATGCCCATGGTGGCCAGGGGCTCGAGAAGCGGCAGGAGGACATTCCGGGCGACCTGAACCGGCGTCGGATCCGGCTCGTGCACCTCGACGGGCAGCGGCCCGGGCTCTTGCGGTGCGGGCGGCGCGGCGGGACTGGGTGCCGTGGGAGCCTGCTCCGGCGGCGGCTCTGCGACGGCGCGGTCGAACCGGCGGCCGAAATCCTTGAGAAGTTGGGGCAGCTTGCCGAGCGCCCCCTCGCGCAGCGACCCGATCTTGGTCTCGATGGTGGTCTGATACCGAGGGATGTCGCTCGCTAAGCCCGCGACCTGGAAGCCGATGACCGCCGCCAGGGAGACGATGATTCCCAAGGCCACGAGCACGGCAATGATGACGGACGGCACCCGCCCCAGGCGCCAGCGGCGCAGCAGCTCGACGAAGGGGGCAAGCACGAAGGCCAGCAGGATCGCAAGCACGACGGGGAGAAAGACGTCCTCACCGACATAGAGCGCAGCCAGCACGACCACGCTCACGGCCAAGGTCAACAAGCCGGAGAGGCCCGGAACGCCAGGGGGCTCGATTTCTGTCTCCGGAGGGGTCACGGGGACCGGTGCGGGGCGCATTCAGTGGATCTCTGCTGAGCCGCGAGACGATCTCGCCGGCCAACAAACAACGTCCTTGCGCCTGAAACGATCCTTAAGCGTGGCCTTAAAGCGTATCCATTTCGGAATCTGGGACTTTTTGCCATCTGCAAGGCGCTGATTTCGCACCCATCTGAAGTCTATCGCAGCCTTTCCCGCCAGCCGTGCCAAGTCCCATGTCGATCAGCAGACGCAACCTAATGATCGGTGCAGCCCTTGCTGCCTCCTCGACCGCCCGAGCCCAACAGGACAAATCCGCCGCCATGCCCGTTACGACCCAGCGCAATTCGTTCGAGAGCGGCGGCAAGGCCATTGCCGTCGAAACCTTTCAGGCCGCCGGCTCCTCGCCCCATCCGACTGTTCTCATGCTGCACGGCGCGGATGGCCTGAGCTACAACACGCAGTACCGCGAGGGTGCCCGCGACGTTGCGGCAGCCGGTTATCAGGTTCACCTTGTCCACTATCTTGACCGCACCGGGGAGAAGCGGGCGTCCTTCAGCACCCTGTTCCAGAACTTCATGCCCTGGATGGGCACGGTCCAGGATGCGCTCGCCTTCGCGTCCGAGCATCCCGGCGCCGACCCGCGTCGCATCGGCATCATCGGTATCTCTCTGGGCGCAGCGTTGGGCCTTGCGGTTGCGAGCACGGATCCGCGCGTGAAAACCCTGGTGAACTATTTCGGTCCGCTGCCGCAGGGGGCCATCGCCACCACGTCCAAGCTGCCGCCGACCCTGGTCCTGCACGGCGCGGCCGATCCCATCGTTCCGGTGGCGAATGCCTATGCGGTCGAGGCGCTGCTGCGCCAGCAGAACGTGCCGCACGAGATCAAAGTCTATCCCGGGCAGGGGCATGGGTTCAGGGGCGGCGCGGAGGACGATGCGACCGCCCGATCCCTGGCCTTCCTCCAGCGCCATCTTGCGGGCATCCATGCCTCGGCGGGCTCACGCCCCCTTCCCGTGGACGGCTGACACGACTAAGACTTGGGATCATTCGATCAAGAAGCAGGAGCGATCATGACGGCTTCGGAGACGGCTCTCGCAGGCAATCCCCTCCTTTCGCGATGGTCCACCCCGTTTGGCCTGCCGCCTTTCGAGAGCATCGCGCCGGAGCACTACAAGCCTGCCTTCGATGCGGCCCTCGCCGAGCAGAAGGCCCAGATCGCGGCCATTGCCGACGATCCGGAGGAGCCGACCTTCGCCAACACCATCGAAGCCTTGGAAAAGAGCGGGCAGACGCTGAAGAAGGTCGGCGGCGTGTTCTTCAATCTGGCCGGCTCGCACACCAACGATGCGCTCCAGGCGATCGAGCGCGAGATGGCGCCCATCCTCGCAAAGCACCGCAACAGCATCTTCATGAACGAGGCGCTCTGGCGGCGCGTCGCCGCGCTCTACGAGAAGCGCGACAGCCTCGGGCTTTCGGCGGAGCAGGCCCGCGTCCTCGACCGCTATCACACGATCTTCGTGCGTGCCGGTGCGAAGCTGGGGCCGGAGGAGAAGACGCGTCTTGCCGCGATTACCGAGCGGCTGGCGAGCCTCGGCACGCAATTCTCGCAGAATGTTCTTGCGGACGAAAAATCCTATCAGCTCGTGCTCGATGGTGAGGCCGATCTCGAAGGCCTGCCCTCCTTCCTGCGCGAAGCGGCCGCGCAGGCGGCCGAGGAGCGCGGATTGAAGGGCAAGTATGTGATCACCCTCTCCCGCTCCAGCATCGAGCCCTTCCTGCAATTCTCCAAACGGCGCGACCTGCGCGAGCAGGCCTTCAAAGCCTGGGCGGCCCGCGGCGACAACGAGAATGCAACCGACAACAAGGCGATCATCGCCGAGACGGCGGCCCTGCGCGCAGAGCGCGCAAAACTCCTTGGCTACGAGACGTTCTCCGATTTCAAGCTTGCCGACACGATGGCCAAAACGCCCGACAACGTGCAGAAGCTCCTGAACGACGTCTGGACGCCGGCGGTCGCCCGCGCCAAGGAGGAGCGGGACGACCTGCAGGCCCAAGCTCAGTCGATCGGCGACAACATTGTCATCGAGCCCTGGGACTGGCGCTATTATGCAGATCAGGTTCGCATGGCCCGTCACAATCTCGATGAGGCCACCATCAAGCCCTACTTCCAGCTCGATCGGATCATCGAGGCGTCCTTCGAGACGGCGCACCGGCTCTTTGGTCTCATCTTCAAGGAACTGAAGGACTTCCCGCGCTATCACCCCGACATCCGCGCCTGGCAGGTCGTGGATGCCGACGGCAAGCACATCGGCACCTTCATCGGCGATTATTTCGCACGCCCGTCCAAGCGCAGCGGTGCCTGGATGAGCGCTTTCCGCTCGCAGGAGAGGCTCACCGGCGACATTCGGCCGATCATTGTCAACGTCATGAACTTCGCCAAGGGGGCCGCCGGCGAGCCGTCCCTTCTGAGCTTCGACGATGCACGGACCCTGTTCCACGAATTCGGTCATGGCCTGCACGGCCTGCTCTCGAATGTGACCTACCCGCTGCTTGCGGGCACGGCCGTGTCGACGGACTTCGTGGAGCTACCGTCACAGCTCTACGAGCATTGGCTCTCGCAGCCGGATATTCTGCGCCGCTACGCGACCCATTACCGGACTGGACAGCCGATCCCCGAAGAACTGCTCGAGCGCCTCATGGCCGCGCGCAACTTCAACCAGGGCTTCGCCACGGTGGAGTATCTGGCCTCCGCATTCGTCGATCTCGCGCTCCATCGGCGTAAGGATGTGAGCAATCTCGACGTATCGGCCTTCGAGGCGGAAACATTGGAATCCATCGGCATGCCGCGCGAGATCATCATGCGCCATCGCACGCCCCATTTCACCCACGTGTTCTCCGGCGACGGCTATTCGTCGGGCTATTACAGCTATCTTTGGTCGGAGGTGCTGGACGCGGACGCCTTCATGGCCTTCGAGGAGACGGGCGATGCCTTCAACAAGGATGTGGCGGACAAACTGAAGCGCTTCATTTACTCGGCCGGCAACCTGCGCGATCCGGCCGAGGCCTACACGGCCTTCCGGGGACGCCTGCCCACGGCAGACGCGCTTCTCGCCAAGCGCGGATTGGTGCCGGTGGTTGAAGATGCGTGAGAGAAGCTGACGGGTCTGAGAAGGTCCGTCACACCGAATCGGCCGCGAGCTCTCGCGATCGCCTCAGCGCGTAGAACCGGATCTTCACGATCCGGGACGCTTCCTTGGGCAGCGCCTGGGGCACGGGCATCGGACGCAGAACGCTCTTCAGGAAAGCCGCTCCTTTCGGATCGATCTCCAAGGCTTTCGCATCGAGCACCGGCATGAAGGGCCATCCCTTTTGGTTCGTGTCTGACCGGAAACGCAACGCCTACAAAGAAGAACAACTCCACTACGGCAAAGTTCCCTTGGTCAGCCGGCAAACCGGAGCTCGCTGACCTGTCGGGAAACCTGACCGGGCCGCAGGATAGACGATGGAAAATGGGCATTATTGGGGCTGTCAGGGAAGCGTTGCGGCTCCAGGCAGAGCCCGCCATGCCGGCCATACTGGATGCCGTCCAATCCGTTCACCGAGATGTCGATGAGGTGCCCGTCATAAAACTGGACGCCGGGCTCCGTGGTCCACAGTTCCATGGCCAGGCCGTTGCGGCGCGAGGCGAGCGTCGCGGCATGGCGAAGCTCGCCGTAGGGCCCACGCAGCACGTAGTTGATGTCGTAGAGGGTGTGCTGCGCGCCGTGGATCGGCCGCGGGGCGGTGAAATCGTAATCGGTGCCCGCAACCGCGGTGATCTCTCCCGTGGGAATCAGGTCGGGCCGGGTCGGCGTGATGTATTCGCCCGCGATCATCAGCTCGTGGGACGAGATGTCGGAACTCCCGTCGAGGTTGAAATAGCCATGCGTGGTGAGATTGACCGGCGTCGGCCTGTCGCTCGTCGCCTCGAGAGCGATCCGTAGCCGCGACGCCTGCAGGAGCGTATAGGTGCAGGTTGCCACGAGGCGGCCCGGATAGCCCATGTCGCCGTCCTCGGACACAAGGCCTAGGGTTACGCTGTGAGAGGTGTAGTCGAGTATGCTCCACAGGCGTGTGCCAAAACCCATCGTGCCGCCGTGAAGCTGGTTCGCGCCCTCGTTGGCATCGAGCTGGTAGGTCTCGCCGTCGAGGGTGAATTGCGCCTTCCCGATGCGGTTGCCATAGCGTCCGACGATGGTGCCGAAATAGGGCGAGTGGGCGACGTAATCCTCGATGGAGTTGAGGCCCAGCACCACCCTTTGGGAGCTGCTTGCCAAGGGCACGGTGAGATCCCGCACCACGGCCCCCCAGGTAAGGACCTGGATGGCCATGCCGTCAGGACCTTGCAATGAGACCTGGAGCACATCCTGGCCATTGAGGGTGCCGAAACGCTCGATGATCATGGTCCCTACCTCTCGAAAATGTGGGCCTGCAGGCCGCGGATGCCGGTCTCGACCTTGAAGAGATGGCCTGCCATAACGTCGATATGCGGATCACGCCCGATTGAAGCCGTGGTGATGTAGAGGGTGGTGAGGTCGGGTCCGCCGAAGGCGCATTTCGTCACCTGGGCCGTGGGAACGGGCACGACGCGCTCCACCGATCCGTCCGGGGCGAAGCGCGTGATGCGGGAGGCGCCCCAATGGCATACCCAGACATAGCCTTCCGCATCGACCGCCATGCCGTCGGGGTGACCCGAGCCTTCCTCGAAGCGTGCAAAGCGGCGCGGCTCGCCGATTTGTCCGTCACCGGCATCGAGGGCATAGATCAACTGCCCGATCGTGTCCGTCGCATAAAGCGTTTGCCCATCGTGACTGAAGGCCGGGCCGTTGGTGACGACGATGCCGGAATGGAACTTGGTCAGCTCCTTGCCGTCCCAGCGCCAGAAGGCGCCGGAGCCTTCCTTTTCCTCATCGTCCATGGTGCCGAAGTAGATGGCGCCGTCCGGCCCCACATGGCCGTCATTGATGCGGTTGTTCGGTTTGTCCTTGTCCGGCGATACGATGGGCTGCGCCTCACCCGTCTTGAGGTTGAACCGCGCGAGGCCGGACTTGAAGCCGGCGACGACCACATCCTGATCGGGCGTGAGGGCGATGAAGCCCACTCGGTCGGGAGCATCGATGCGGAAATGTTCCTTCGTTTCCGGATGGTAGCGCCAGACGCCCGGCTTCTTGATGTCGACCCAGAACAAGGTGTTGGAGCGATGATCCCAGACGGGTCCCTCGCCCAGGACGCAGGCGCTCGCCACCGCCACATGGGGCGTTTCCGGATGCACGGCAGGATGTGTCATGTGTCTTCCCCTTGTGAGGTCATTGATGGTTCCCCTCGCTTCTCCGGTAACTCCTGCGAGGAGTGAAGGGTCCCGTCAGGCCGGTGCGCCATCGGCGATTCGCTGCGCCAGGGCAACGAGGCTCATGTCCGAGCCGGCCGGTCCCATGAGCGACAGTCCCAGCGGCGCGCCGAAACGGGAGGCGAGCGGGATCGAGACCTGAGGCAAGCCGGACAGGACCGACAGGCAGAGCAGGTTCAGGGCGTTGTTGCGATAATCGTTGAGCGCCTCGTCGCTCTCGGAGAGAAGCGGCGCGACGTCCGGCATGGTCGGCAGGATCAGCACTGCATCGCCGGCAAGATGTTCACTGAAGCGCTTGCGGAAGGCCGCTCGAAGCGCCTGGGCTTCCGCCACCTGGGCATCGGTCACTCCCTTCGAGAACGCGAATCGGTCGGCCACGCCCGGACCGAGGGGCGGGCGATAGCGTTCGATCATCGGCCCGTCGACCGTCCAGGCTTCCCGGCTCTGGATGTGGCGCATCGCCCAGTACAGCGCCGTGAAGCCTTCCGCCGCCACCTCCATCGGCTCGGGCCGGCCCAGCACGGATTCCATCCGGCGCAGGGCCGGCGCCAGCGCGTCCTGCACATCCGTGTGAAGCAGGGCGAAGGCATCGCGCGCCAAAAGCACTCGAGGGGTCTGCGGCAGGGGATGGTCATCCGCTCCCAGAAGCACCTCGCCCACACGAACGAAGGTGGCACCATCGCGGGTGAAGTATCCACAGGTGTCGAAGGAGGGCGCCAGATCGTGGCAGCCTTCGAGACTCACCCGCCCATGGGTCGGGCGGATGCCGAAGAGGCCGCAATGATTGGCCGGCGCTCGAACGGAGCCTCCCGTATCGGTCCCAAGGGCGAAGTCGCACAACCCGTTCGAGACGGCCGCCGCCGACCCGGAGGACGAGCCGCCCGGGATCCGGTCGGGCGCCCCTCCGTTCACCGGAGTGCCGAAATGGGCGTTCTTGCCGCTCATGGAAAAGGCCAGCTCGTCCGTGATCGTCTTGCCGACAAGGCGGGCGCCCGACTCAAGGAGCTTCTGCACCGTCGGCGCGGTCCGTGTCTTGATGCCCGACATGGCGAGCATGTGCGGTGATCCCGCACTGGTCGGATAGCCCGCCACGTCGAACAGGTCCTTGGCGGCGAAGCTCAGGCCCGACAGCGGGCCGCCGGGGGCATGAGGGACTGGAACGGCCGGGTAAGGCATGAAAGCATGGGCAGGGTCGCGGTCAAGGAGCATGGGTCTGTCGGGTTCCAAGGAACGAAGGCGGCGAATGTGTCATTGCCTCCCTGGCTCAAGCAAGGCAGGAATTTACGAAGCGTGGCAGTTTAGACTTCCTTCCAACCGGGATTGGCCCTAAATCCTCGCAAGCTTCGACAAAAGGAACACGCAATGGCGAAGGCATCGACGATCCGCTGGCTAGCACTTGGCGTGGCGCTCGCGCTCGGATCTCCAGCCGTTCGGGCTCAGCAATCCACGATCAAGCTCGGAGAGCTGAATTCCTATGCCAGACAGGCGGCTTTCACGGTTCCTTATCGCAATGGATGGCAGCTCGCCCTCGACGAGATCAACGCCAAGGGCGGGGTGCTCGGCCGCAAGATCGAGATCATCTCCCGCGAAGACGGCGCCACTACGGGCGACGCCACCCGTGTGGCCGACGAATTGGTGACCCGCGAAGGCGCGGTGCTGCTCTTCGGCTCCTTCCTGTCGAATGTCGGCGTGGCCATGGCGGATTACGCCAACCAGAAGAAGATCGTCTATATCGCGGCCGAACCGCTGACCGATGCCATTACCATGGCGCAGGGCAACCGCTACACCTTCCGCATCCGGCCCAACAACACCATGCAGGTCGGCATGCTGGTCGATCAGGCGAAGGCCTCGGGCGCAAAGCGCTGGGCCATCGTCGCGCCCAACTACGAATACGGCCAGTCGGCCGCGCAAGCGTTCAAGCGCCTCATCCAGGAGCGCGTGCCCGGCGCACAGATCGTGGTCGAGCAGTATCCGGCGCTTGGCAAGATCGAGGCGGGCGCCACGGTCTCGGCCCTCGAGCAGGCCAAGCCCGACGGCATCTTCAACGTGCTCTTCGGCCCGGACCTCACCCAGTTCGTGCGCGAAGGCAACACCCGCGGCCTCTTCGAGGACACGACGGTTCTCTCGCTCCTCACCGGAGAGCCCGAATGGCTCCTGCCCCTGAAGGACGAGGTGCCCGAGGGCTGGATCGTGACCGGCTATCCCTGGGACCAGATCACGGAGCCGAAGCACAAGGCGTTCGTCGACGCCTACCGGGCGAAATACAACGACACGCCGCGCCTCGGCTCACTCCTCGGCTACATGGTCGTCTACATGATCCGTGACGCCATCGAGCACGCGGGCTCCCCCGAGACCGAGGCCGTGATCAAGGCGCTCGAGGATGCGAAGTTCGACACGGTCATCGGCCCCGTCACCATGCGCGGCATCGACAATCAGTCCACCATGGGTGCCTGGGTCGGCAAGCTCGTGCTGAAAGGCGCTGCAGGCAGCATGACGGACTGGACTTACAAGGACGGCACCTCGTTCATGCCGACCGAGGCCGAGGTGAAGGCGGTGCGGAAGGATTAGCGGATTGCTGGCGCTGGATCCCTCCTTCCTCGCCGTTCAGGCCCTCAGCGGCCTTTCCAGCGCTTCATCGCTTTTCATCACCGCCTGCGGCCTGACCATCGTGTTCGGCGTCACGCGGATCGTGAACTTCGCGCACGGTTCGCTCTACATGATCGGCGCCTACACGGCCGCGACACTGGTGCCGCGCCTGCTCGAACTTTCCTTCGGGCCCGCCACCTTCTGGGCCGGCATCCTGGCCTCGGCCCTCGTTGTCGGCATCATCGGCGCCGTCATCGAAGTCCTGCTCCTGCGGCGCATCTACGGCGCGCCGGAACTCTTCCAGCTGCTGGCCACCTTCGGCGTCGTCCTGGTGGTGCAGGATCTCGTGGTGCAGGTATTCGGGCCTGAGGACATTTTGGGACCGCGTGCACCGGGATTGCGTGCTCCTGTCGACATTCTCGGACGGCGCTTTCCCTCCTACGAACTCGTGCTGATCGCAGCCGGTCCCGTCGTGCTGGGGCTCGTGTGGCTTCTCCTGCGCAAGACGCGCTTCGGCGTGCTGGTGCGTGCGGCGACGCAGGATCGCGACATGGTGGCCTCGCTGGGCGTCAATCAGGCGATGCTGTTCACCGGCACGCTGTTTCTCGGCGCATTCCTCGCCGGGCTCGGCGGCGCGCTTCAGATCCCGCGCGTCTCGGCCAATACCGGGATGGATCTCTCCATCATCGCCGAGGCCTTCGTCGTCACGGTGGTGGGCGGAATGGGCAGCGTGCCCGGCGCGTTTCTTGCGGCGCTCATCATCGGGCAACTGCAGGCCTTCGGCATCCTGATCTTTCCTAAGAGCACCCTCGTGGTGGTATTCCTGCTCATGGCCGTGGTGCTGGCGATCCGGCCGTATGGCCTCTTCGGCCGCGCCGAGGTGATCGGTGGAACCCATGCGGTGGGGATCGCCAGCCGCAAGCCCCTGCCCGGCCGTTCGTTCATCCTGCTCGCCGTCGTCGCGGCGCTCGCCAGCTTTCCGTTGCTGGCCGACGCCTACCTGCTGAAGGTCGCGACCGAGATCCTGGTGTTCGCGCTCTTCGCCTTCAGCCTGCAGCTTCTCATCGGCGTGGGCGGGCTCGTGAGCTTCGGCCATGCAGCCTTCTTCGGCCTCGGCGCCTACGGCTCGGCATTGGCCGTGAAGTGGCTCGGCACGTCGATGGAGGCGGCCCTTCCTCTCGGGCTCGCCTTGGCGGCGTTAGGCGCAGCGCTGATCGGCGCCTTCGTGGTGCGGCTGTCGGGCATCTATCTTGCCATGATGACTCTCGCCGCTGCGCAGATCCTCTATGCGGTCGCCTTCCAATGGGTGGAGGTGACCGGCGGCGACAACGGCATCGTCGGCGTGTGGCCGTCGAGCTGGGCCAGCGGGCCGGTGCCGTATTATTTCCTGACCGCCGCACTGACCCTTGTGACCGTGCTGCTGCTGAAACGGATCATCGACGCTCCCTTCGGCTATGCCCTGCGTGCCGCCCGCGATTCGGAGGCCCGAGCGGAGGCGATCGGCTTGAAGGTCCGCCAGCACCGCTGGCTCGCCTTCATGATCTCGGGTGCCGCCGCCGGGCTCGCAGGCGGTCTCTACGCCTTTTCCCGCGGCTCGGTGGATCCGAGCCTGCTCGGGATCTCGACCTCGGTCGACGCGCTGACCATGCTGCTCCTCGGCGGCATCCAGACGGTGATGGGCCCCCTCGTCGGTGCCGCTGTCCTGCATGCCTTGCGCGACTGGATCATGCCGCTCACGCCGCTCTGGCGTCTGATGCTGGGCCTGAGCATCATCGCCATGGTGCTGGTCTTTCCGCGCGGCCTTGTCGGTACGGTGCAGCATTGGCGGGAGGAGCGTTCATGACGCTTCTTGCCGTGAACGATCTGCACAAGTCCTTCGGCGGCGTAGTGGCGGCCCGCGACGTCAATTTCACCGTCGAGCGCGGCGAGATGCTCGCCATCATCGGCCCCAACGGTGCGGGCAAGTCCACCGTGTTCAACATGGTCGGCGGGCAGCTGCGACCGGACCGCGGCCGGGTTCTGCTCGACGACCAGGACATCACCCATGCCTCGCCGCAGAAGCGCTTCCGCCGAGGCGTCGGACGCACTTTCCAGGTCGCCCAGACCTTCCTGTCCATGAGCGCCGCCGAGAACGTCCAGATGGCGCTGATCAGCTGCCATCGGCAAAGCAGCGGCCTCTGGTCGCCGGCTCGGGAGCGATATCGCGGGAAGGCACACGAACTTCTTTCCCAAGTAGGTATGGCGGAGGCGGCGGATACCCCCTGCTCCGCGCTGGCCTACGGTGACGTGAAGCGGGTGGAACTGGCCATCGCGCTGGCCGGAGAGCCCAAACTCCTCCTCATGGATGAGCCCACGGCCGGCATGGCGCCGCGCGAGCGGGCGGAGCTGATGGATTTGACCGCATCCATCGCCGCCTCGCAGGGGATCGGCGTTCTCTTCACAGAGCACGACATGGATGTGGTCTTCGGCCATGCAGCCCGGGTCCTCGTGCTCCTGCGCGGCCGGATCATCGCCACCGGAACGCCCGACGAGATCCGCCAGAACGAGCAGGTCCGACGCGCCTATCTGGGCGACGAGCATGCCCTCGATCCGCGGAAGGGGGTGAGGCCCGCATGAGCAAACCGCTTCTCGAGATCTGGAACCTCTGCGCCTTCTATGGCCGCGCTCAGGTTCTCTTCGACCTGACGTTCCGGCTTCATCCCGGAGAGGTCATGGCCTTGGTCGGCCGCAACGGGGCGGGCAAGACCACGACTTTGAAAGCGATCATGGGTCTGGTGTCGGCATCAGCCAAGCAGGCCACCTTCAAGGGGCAGTCTCTCGACAGGCTGCCCACCTACAAGATCGCCCGCCTGGGGCTCGGCTATGTGCCCGAGGACCGGCGCATCTTCACCGATCTCACCGTCGACGAAAACCTGGAGACGGGCCGCCGCCCCGCCGGGGAAGGCCGCTCGCCCTGGACCCCCGAGCGGCTCTTCCGTCTCTTCCCGAACCTCGCGGAGATGCGCGGGAGGCAGGGCAACCAGATGTCCGGGGGCGAGCAGCAGATGCTCGCCATCGCCCGCACCCTCATGGGCAACCCGGATGCGATCCTGCTCGACGAACCCTCCGAAGGCATCGCCCCGGTGATCGTCCAGATGATGGCCGAGGCGATCCGGGCCATGAAGGCCGAAGGGGTGGCCGTCCTCCTGTCCGAGCAGAACTGGGCCTTCGCGGCCGGCATCAGCGACCGGGCCTGCGTCATTGAGCGCGGCGAGATCCGCTTCCAGGGCTCCATGGCCGAGCTTATGGCCGACGAGGCCCTGCGGGCGGAAACCCTCGGGGTTTGACACGCCAAGCCGTTGACGGAGCGGGCTGAAAGGACGATATCAGCCCATCCGGCGCAGCCCCTTCCGCGCCACATCCCAGATTGCACGCAAGAGGAATTCCCGCTTCATGGGCGTCATCCATGTGACCGACCGGGCCGGCCAGCGCCACACCCTCGAAGCCATCGAGGGCTGGCGGGTGATGGAGATCATCCGGGACTGGGGCCTGCCCATCGAGGGTCTGTGCGGGGGGGCCTGCGAATGCGCCACCTGCCACGTCTTCGTCGCCGAAGAATGGCTCGACAAGCTCTATCCTCCCACCGACGAGGAGGAGGACCAGCTCGATACCGTGATGACCCAGCCCAATTCCCGCCTGTCCTGCCAAATCCTCTGGACCCCCGAACTCGACGGCCTGGAGGTCACCCTAGCGCCGACCGGGGCCTGACCGTCACCCTGCCGCATTGCCAAAGTTGAAGAGACCGTGCTTCCAAAGGGTCTCTCGAAGGAGCCTGTTCATGACCGACCATATCGAAACGGACGTCGTCATCATCGGTGCCGGGCCCGTGGGCCTGTTCGCCGTGTTCGAACTGGGCCTCCTCGACATCAAATGCCATCTGATCGACATCCTGCCGAAGGTGGGCGGCCAATGCGCCGAACTCTATCCGGAAAAGCCGATCTATGACATCCCGGGCTTTCCGATGGTGACGGGCCAAGGCCTCGTCGACAACCTGATGGCGCAGATCGAGCCGTTCAACCCCACCTTCCACTTGAACGAGATGGTGGAGAGCCTCGAATCCATCGGCACGCCCGAGGCGCCCCTGTTCCGGGTCAAGACCTCCGAGAACGGCACCACCTTCACCTGCAAGTCCGTGATCATCGCGGCCGGCGGCGGCTCGTTCCAACCCAAGAAGCCCCCGATCGACAACATCGAAGCCTACGAGGGCACGAGCGTGTTCTACGCCGTACGCAAGATGGAGATGTTCCGCAACAAGAAGGTGCTCATCGTCGGCGGGGGCGATTCCGCCCTCGACTGGACGGTGAACCTGCAACCCATCGCCAAGCGCCTGACGCTGCTCCACCGCCGCGACGCCTTCCGGGCCGCGCCCCATACGGTGGAGAAGATGCGCTCCCTCGTGGCCGCCGGCGACATGGACCTCCATCTCGGCCAGGTGAGCGCGCTGAAGGGCGACAATCATGTGCTCGAAGGCGCCGTGATCCGCAAGGACGATGGCTCGGAACTCACTGTCGATTGCGACGTGATGCTGCCGTTCTTCGGACTCACCATGAAGCTCGGCCCCATCGCCGATTGGGGCCTGAACCTGCACGAAAACCTGATCCCGGTCGATACCGAGAAGTTCGAGACCAACGTGCCCGGCATCTTTGCCATCGGCGACATCAACACCTATCCGGGCAAGCTGAAGCTCATCCTCTCGGGCTTCCACGAAGGTGCGCTGGCGGCCCAGAAGGTGCACCGCTACGTGTATCCGGAGAAGAAGCTCCTGTTCCAATACACGACCTCGTCCACGAGCCTGCAGAAGAAGCTCGGCGTCGCGGCTTGAATTTTCTGTCGTAGGCTTCGTGGACAAACTCTGGGCGTCATGGCCGGGCTTGTCCCGGCCATCCCGATGCTGTGAAACGCCGCGCTTTTCCGCAGCGGGATCACCGGCACAAGGCCGATGATGACGTGAGTGGAATCAGAGAGCATTGGATCTTCCTTCGAGACGGCCGTCCTCCCCTTGCGAAGCGGTCCGGTTCCTGAAACTCTCCGGCTCATGACAGACGCGACAGATCTCTCCCTGGGCCGCCGCGTGATGGCGATGATCGAGGATCTCGCCCCGCACACGGACGAGCCCGGCCGCCTCACCCGCCTTTATCTCTCCGACGCGCACCGCAGGGCCGCGGATGCCACGCTCCGGCTGATGCAGGAAGCGGGCCTGAACGCCCATATCGATGCCCTCGGCTCGGTCATCGGACGCATCGAAGGGGCCGATCCCGAAGCACCCGCCCTCCTCATCGGCTCTCATATCGACTCCGTGGTCGATGCCGGCCGCTATGATGGCAATCTCGGCGTGGTGCTCGGGATCGTCGTGGTCGAGGCCTTGAAGCAGCAGGGCATCACGCCCGCCTGTCCGATCGAGATCGTCGCCTTCGGGGACGAGGAGAATGTGCGCTTCCCGACCAATCTCTCCACGTCCCAGGCGCTCGCTGGCCGCTTCAACCCGGCTTGGCTCGAAGGCCGGGATCAGGCCGGGATCACCCTCCGCGAGGCTCTGATCCGCTTCGGCGGCGATCCGGAAGGCGCTGCTTCTCTCGCCCGCGATCCGGCGCGCTACCGCGGCTATCTCGAGGTGCATATCGAGCAGGGTCCGCTTCTCGAGGCGAAGAATCTGCCCGTTGGCATCGTCTCGGCCATCAACGGCATCACCCGGGCCCGCGCCAGCGTGACCGGCGAGGCGGGCCATGCCGGCACGGTGCCGATGACCATGCGCCGCGACGCGCTCGCAGCCGTCGCCGAGATGATCGGCATCGTGGAGCGGGCAGGCGCCACGCGCACCGACACGGTGGCGACGGTGGGCGTGGCGCAGGTCCAGCCCGGCGCGATCAACGTCATTCCGGCGCGCGTCGATTTCACCCTCGATGCCCGCGCGCCGGACGACGCGGTGCGTCTGGCCATGGTGCAGGACATCGTGACCGAGTGCCAGGCCGCCGCTCACAGACGTGGTGTGGAGTTCACCATCGAGCCGTTCATGGAATCGCCCGCGACGCCGATGGACAAGGATCTGATCGGGCAGCTCGAAGAAGCCGTGAGGAGCCTCGGCATCGAGCCGCTGCATCTCTCCTCCGGCGCGAGCCACGACGCTGTCGCGATGGCCCATCTCTGCCCCTCCGCCATGCTGTTCGTGCGCTGCAAGGGCGGCATCAGTCACAACCCGGGGGAGTCGATCACCGTCGAGGATGCGGATGTGGCAGCACGCGTGCTGCTCGACGCGGTCCGGCGGATTGCAGGGTAAGGTCGGCGCCATGACGCAGGCACCGACAATCGCGTTCGTCGACGACGCTTCCGCGCTCCATCCGATCGTCTTGGAGGGTGTGCGGGGCTTCAACAAGTCCCTCTTCGCCGGCCATCCGCCAGGGAAGGATCTTGCCATTGCCCTTCACAATCCCGACAGCAACGAGCCTGTCGGAGGGCTCTGCGGCCGCATGAACGGCGGCTGGCTCGCCATCGAGCTGATCTTCGTACCCGAAGCCTTTCGCCGTATGGGGCTTGCCACGCGGCTGATCGCGATGGCCGAAGAGGAGGCTTGGAACCAGGGTTGCCACTCGGCCTGGATCGATACGCTCAATCCCAAGGCGCTCCAATTGTATCGGCACCTGGGATACGAGATCTTCGGCGAGCTCAAGGATTATCCCGTCGGCGGCAGCCGTTTCTTTCTGCAGAAGAAGCTCGCTCCCGGCGCTTGAGCGGCATCAGCGGGGCCACTCGTCCGCGAGCACGGCCCAGCGCTCGTGATCGCGCCATTCACCGTTGATCTTGAGGTAGCGCGGCGAGTAGCCTTCCTGGCGAAAGCCCAGGCGTTTGACGAGCGCACGGGACGGGACGTTGCCGGGCTGGATGTTCGCCTCCAGCCGGTGCAAGCCGAGCTCCCCGAAGGCATACGAGACCACGAGGCTCACCGCCTCGCTCATCAGCCCCCGCCCGTTCATGCCGGCCATGCCGTAATAGCCCATATAGGCGCTCTGGAAGAAGCCGCGCACGATCTCGCTCAGATTCACCACGCCGACGATCTTCCCGCTCTCCCGCTCACGGGCGATGAAGCCGATGGAGCGGTCGCCGTCGCAACGAGCGAGGTAGCCGAGGAAGCTCGCGTGATCGCGACAGGGCGACACCCAGGGCTCGTGCAGGTCGATGCTCGCGAGATTGGCGGCAATCAGCTCAGCCGAATCCGAGGCGTGGACGGGACGGATCGTGACGCGTGGTGACATGGGGTTCATTCCTGCTTCAGGAACCATGGCATAGACATATCGTTGTCGTCAGCCCCTCCTCAAAGCAAGGAATGGATCATGCGAGCCATCATTCTCCCCGCTTTCGCTCTTGTTCTCGGTGCAGGCTTCCTTGCCGCGCCGCAAGACGCTCAGGCCCGTTTCGGCGCCGAGCAGCTGCAGGCGCCTGCGCTTGTGGACAATGTGCAGTGCGTCACCCGCCGGATCCGCACCGTGCGTCCGAACGGCCGCGTGGTCTACCGCACCGTACGGGATTGCGGCGTCCGGCCGGGCTGGGGCCGGGTCGACCGCTGCCGCACGGTGCGCGAGCGGATCGTCCGCCCGAACGGCAATGTCGTCTATCGCACCGTTCGCCGCTGCCGCTGATCGAGCTCGGCGCGAAATGCAGGGCCCGGTGTTTCCGGGCCCTTTTTCATTCCAGCTCGCCGACGGCGCTCTCGACGGCTTCCACCACGGCGCCCGAGCGCACGAGGTCGAGAGCCTGGCGCATCTCGGTCGCGTACCAGCGGTCCCCGTCGAGCGCCGGAGGGATGACGGCGCGGATCGCATCCATCGCAGCCCGCGAGCCCCTGCCCAGGGGAAAATCCTTGGCGAGCGGCTCCACGAGAGTGAGCGCCTGCGCGGCCATCAGCAATTCGCCGGCCACGATCTGCTCCACGTTCTCCACGATGGTGCGGGCTTTTCGTCCGCACCAGGTGGAGTTGGAAATGTGATCCTCCGCGTTGGATTTGCCCGGGATCGAGTCCACCGATCCCGGGGTCGTAAGCCCGCGGTTTTCCATCACCAGCGCCGACATGGAGCACTGCACCGTGGCAAAACCCGTGTTGAGGCCCCGCTTGCCCGCGAGCAGGTTGCGCGGCAATCCGTAGGACATGGTGGGATCGATGAGGCGCGCGAGGCGCCGCTCGGAAATAGTCCCGAGATCGGCCATGGCAATGGCGAGGAAATCCATGGCCTGCGCCATGTACTGGCCGTGGAAATGGCCGCCGGAGATCGACACGTAGCCGCCCTGTCCGTCATCGAAGATCAGCGGATTGTCGGTGGCGGAATTCATCTCCGTGCCGATGATGCGCTCCACGTATTCCACCGCCTCGACGGCCGGCCCATGGACCTGCGGCGTGCAGCGCAGGGAATAGACGTCCTGGACGCGCGGAGCGGCCGGCGTGCCAGGCGGACGCGGCTCGTCGGGGAAGACGATGTCGCGCGCCGCTTGCGAGCAGCGCTTCGTGCCATCCAGGATCCGCAGGAGGTTGCGCGCCACGCGGGCCTGGCCCGGATGCGGACGCGCCTTGTGCACCCGGGGATCGAAGGCCGCGAGTTCGCCGCGCATCGCCTCGAGCGACAGGCACATGGCGATGTCCGCCTGCTTCAGAAGCCGCCGCGCATCGTGCGTGGCGAGAGCACCCAGCGCAAGCGACGTGGTGGAGCCGTTGATGAGCGCAGAGGCGTCCTTCGCGCCGAGCTCGAAATCGGGATCCAAGCCTGCGGCCTTGATGGCTTCGCGCGCCGGCATCCGGCGGCCGCGATAGATCATCTCAGCTTCCTCGAACCCGCAGACCGCGCCCGCCATATGCGCAAGCGGCGCAAGATCGCCCGAGGCGCCGACGGAGCCCTTCTCGGGGATGACCGGATGCAGGCCCGCGTTGAGGAAGGCGATGAGACGCTCGACCAGCTCGACGCGCGGACCGGAATAGTTCGACGCGAAGGCATTGGCGCGCAGCAGCATCATGGCGCGGGTCACGTCCTCGGCGAAGGGCTCGCCGACCCCTGTGGCGTGAGCATAGACGGTCTTGCGCTGATACGCCGCCATGTCGCTGATGAGGACACGCTGGTCCTTGAACAGGCCGACGCCGGTGTTGAAGGCGTACATGAGCGGCGCGTCGTCATGCATCCAGGTGCGGTCGATGTATTCGCGCGTCGCGGCGATGCGCTCGCGCGCCTCCGGCGCCAGGGCGGCCGGAGCAAAGGTTCCCGTGGCATCGGGGCGCGCCACGCGCACCACGTCCTGAATGCCGAGAGTGGCTCCGTCGAGCTTGACCGTCATCGCTGTTCCTCACGTTGAACAAAAAGGGATACCGAGGCTTCGAACGCGGTGCAACCATGGCCTCAAGCCCATGGGTTCCGGTATCGTCGCCGTTCCTGCGTTTGGTCGGAGGGCAAGAGCGCTTCCGTGCTCCCAGGCCCTCCTTCGAGACGCCGCTGCGCGGCTCGTCAGGATGAGGCCGATGGGGCGGGCAGCGTGGATTTCTGGTCCGCCTTAGCTCCTGTTCCTCTCTTCTGTCATCACTGGCCCTGTGCCGGTGATCCCGATCGTGTGAGGCGCCCGTTCGTCCGGCCACAAGGGTCGGCTCTGCATCCTCTGCAGTTATCCCCGACTTGTGCCGGGGATCCAGCCCTTTCGCGCCGCTGCGGTTCCGGCAGACGTGGATGGCCGGATCAAGTCCGGCCATGATGGGGAGGGTGCCAGGACGGGGGCGGGTGCGTGGATGGGTTGATGTCAAAGAGCCAGCACCTTGGGGCCCGCAGCGTGCGCTGCGAGCCTTGCGGGTGGATCGAGGGTGGCGCGAGAGGCAGCCCGGCTCGATGCTATGGGTAAGATGGAAGAGCCGGTCCGCCC
>JAESFT010000370.1_pt1 | contig 31187 bp, 26 predicted proteins | sample 9269451 | NCBI WGS metagenome assembly JAESFT01 (sample SAMN14502557, study PRJNA617106) | algae metagenome | isolation source: Scytonema hyalinum WJT4-NPBG1 and co-occurring heterotrophs from well... | place: USA: Mojave Desert, Joshua Tree National Park, California | collected 2006-05-25
CCCGCTTGCTCCGCAGCTGTCATTCCGGGGCGGCGCAGCCGAGCCCGGAACCCAGATGGCGAGACCTCTCCTGATCCTGCTCCTGGGTTCCGGCCCGCCGCTTCGCGGCGACCGGAATGACAGGGGGTGCGAGTCGCTGCTCGTGCGCCTCTGCCTCCCTTCAGGGGAGGGTGGCGCCCGCAGGGCGACGGGTGGGGTGTTGCGCGTGAGCGCATCCTGCCGCGTTGGGCCTAGAGCTCGCCTGCGGCGAACACCCCACCCGTCACGCTCCGCGTGCCACCCTCCCCTGAAGGGAGGGAGGGGCCAGGTGCCGCTTTCTAAATTGCTCGACAGAAATGGCCGGGCCTCATCCAGCCCTGGCCGAGCGAGCCCCATGCTCCTAAGCCCGCCCCCGCGCGCTCTTCTCGGGCTTCACGCGGTGGTCGAGGAAGTTGCGGATTTCGCGGGTGCGGCGCACGGGGTCGAGCACCTCCGCGTCGAGGCCGTGGCGCCAGGCAAGGCTCGTGCGGCCGGGATCGGCGTGGAGGGCCGCGAGGTCGGCGACATAGGACGAGGCGTCCTCGAGCGAATCGCAGAAGCCGTGGCGGACGAGCGCCTCCATGCGGCGGCCGAGGATGCTGGCGAGTTCGCCGAGCGAGAATTCCGGATGGTATTGCACGCCCCAGAAGGTGCCGCCGTCGTGACGGATTTCCGCGGCCTGGATCGCCGCGAGGTTGTTGTGCGCCAGCACGGTGCAATCCGCCGGCATCGCGCTCACGATGTCGAGGTGGTAGGCCGGCGCATCGTAGGCCGCGGGCCGGCCGGCGAGCAGCGGGTGCCCCTGCCCCGCCGCCGTCATCGCAATGCGGCGGGCAAAGCCGATCTCGCTGCCCAGCGGGCTTTTGGCCACGTCCCCGCCCGCGGCCGCCGCGCCGATCTGGATGCCCCAGCAGGAGCCGAAGGCGGGCGTGCCCGAGGCATAGACCGCGCGCATGAGTTCGATCTGGCGCAGGATCGGCGGCGTGCGGTCGTAGAGGTTGAGGGCCGAGCCCGTGAGCACCACGCCGTCATAAGAGGCGAGGCCCGCGGGATCGGGCAGGTTCGCGCCCTCGTCGGCCGGAAAGGCGAGGTCGCACAGGGCTTGCGGCTCGATCGCCTGCAGGGTCGCGGCATAGGATTCGCTCGGCATCAACCCGTAGGCCGCCTTGTGGGCCAGGCGCGCCTCGCGCGTGTTGCCCTCCACCACCAGAAGCCTTAGAGCCATGCGTCCCCGTCCTCGCGCCGGCTTTGACGAGGGTTCCTGCGCCCTGATGCCGACGAACCGGATGTAACGGATGCAAGCGCCTGCTCCAAGGTCGTCGACGCCGGCGACGAAGCGCTCCGGGCTCTTCGGCCAGCCCTATCTCCTGCTCACGCTCACCACGCTCATGTGGGCCGGCAATGCCATCGCGAGCCGCCTTGCAGTGGGCGAGATCTCGCCCATGGCGCTCACGACCCTGCGCTGGGTCATCGCCGCCGTTCTCATGGGCTTCGTGGCGCGCCGCGACGTGGCGGCGGCCTGGCCGCAACTGCGGGCCCGCTGGCGGTTCATCGTCTGGATGGGCGCGCTCGGCTTCACGGGCTTCAACGCGCTCTTCTACGCCGCGGCGCATCACACGACGGCTGTGAACATCACCATCATCCAGGGGGCCATTCCCGTGCTGGTGCTGCTCGGCGCGCTCGCGGTCTTTGGCACCCGCATCCGCGGCCTGCAGCTCGTCGGCATGGCCGTGACGCTCCTCGGCGTCGCGATCGTGGCCACGAAAGGCGACATCGGCACGCTCCTCGCGCTTGCCTTCAACATCGGCGATGTCTGGATGCTGATCGCCTGCGCGCTTTACGCCGCCTATACGCTCGGCCTGCGCAACCGGCCCCAGGTGCCGGGCCTTGCCTTCTTCGCGCTGATGGCAGGGGTCGCGTTCCTCACCTCCCTGCCGCTCTTAGGCTACGAGATCGCCACCGGCCAGGTGCAATGGCCGACGCTCCAGGGCCTTCTGATCACGCTCTATGTCGGGCTCTTCCCCTCGCTCCTGTCGCAGATCTTCTTCATGCGTGGCGTGGAGCTCATCGGGCCGGGGCGCGCCGGCATTTTCGTCAACCTCGTCCCGGTGTTCGGCGCGCTGCTTGCCGTGGTGCTCTTGGGCGAGCCGTTCCACGTTTATCACGCGCTCGCGCTGGCGCTGGTGTTGGGTGGGATTTGGTTGGCGGAGCAGCGAAGGGGCTAAGCCCTCTCCCCTGGAGGGAGAGGGTGGCCTCGCGAAGCGAGGTCGGGAGAGGGGGACGTCAGGCCACTCCCTTCAACCAGGGCGCAGCTGAGAGATTGCTGGGGTTGTGGCCCTCACCTCCCCCTCTCCCTGCACGCTTCGCGTGCTGTCCCTCTCCCTCCGGGGGAGAGGGACGTGCGGTTAGAACCGCACCGCCCGCGCGCGCTTCACTTGCGGGATGCCCTCGATCTGGCGCAGGAGGTCCGGCGAGACCGGCTGGTCCACGGAGACGAAGCAGATGGCGTCGCCGCCGGGTTCGTTGCGGCCGAGCGCGAAGGTCGCGACGTTGACGCCGGATTCACCCAAGAGCGTGCCGAAGCGGCCGATGAAGCCCGGCTTGTCGTCGTTTCGCACATAGATCATGTGCGGCGCGAATTCCGCGTCCACCGCGATGTTGCGGATCTCGACGACGCGGGGCTTGCCGTCCTGGAACACGGTGCCGCCGGCGTGCCGCGGCATGTCCTCGGCATCCACCACGATGCGGATGAAGCTCTCGTAATCGCGGGCCGCGTTCTCGCGCTTCACCTCCTCGATGGTGATGCCGCGCTCGCGCGCCACCACCGGCGCCGACACCATGTTGATGTCTTGCAGGAACGGGCGCAGCACGCCCGTCACCGCAGCGGAGGTGAGCGCGCGGGTGTTCATCTCCGCGACCGCGCCCTCGTACTCGATGCGGATGCCCTTGATGGGCGCTTCCGTGAGCTGGCCTAGGAACGAGCCGAGCTTTTCGGCGAGTGCCACAAAGGGCTTCAGCCGCGGGGCTTCTTCCGCGGTGATCGAGGGAAAGTTCACCGCGTTCTGGATCGCGCCCTGGAGGAGGTAATCGGCCATCTGCTCGGCCACCTGGAGCGCCACGTTCTCCTGCGCTTCCGTGGTGGCGGCGCCGAGATGCGGCGTGCAGATTACGTTGGGGTGGCCGAAGAGCGGGTTTTGCGTCGCGGGCTCCTCCGAGAACACGTCGAAGGCCGCGCCCGCCACATGGCCGGAATCGAGCGCCGCGCGCAAAGCGGTCTCATCGACAAGGCCGCCGCGGGCGCAGTTGACGATCCGCACGCCCCGCTTGGTCTTGGCGAGGTTTTCCGCCGAGAGGATGTTCTTCGTCTTCTCGGTCATCGGCACGTGGAGCGTGATGATGTCGGCGCGGCGCAGAAGCTCGTCGAGCTCCACCTTCTCGACGCCGATCTCCACCGCGCGCTCCGGCGACAGGAAGGGGTCGTAGGCGACGACGCGCATGCGCAGCCCGATGGCGCGGTCGGCCACGATGGAGCCGATGTTGCCGCAGCCGATGACGCCGAGCGTCTTGCCGGTGAGCTCCACGCCCATGAAGCGGTTCTTCTCCCACTTGCCGGCCTGCGTCGAGGCATCGGCCTGCGGGATCTGGCGGGCGAGCGCGAACATCATCGCGACGGCGTGCTCGGCGGTGGTGATGGAGTTCCCGAAGGGAGTGTTCATCACGATGATGCCCTTTGCGGTGGCGGCGGGAATCTCGACGTTGTCGACGCCGATGCCGGCGCGGCCGATCACCTTCAGGTTCTGGGCCTGCTCCAGGATTTTTGCCGTCACCTTGGTGGCGGAGCGGATCGCGAGGCCGTCGTACTGCCCGATCACGGCAGCGAGCTTGTCCTTGTCCTTGCCGAGGTCCGGCTGGAAATCCACGTCGAGGCCGCGATCCTTGAAGATCTGCACGGCGGCGGGCGAGAGGGCATCGGAAATGAGAACGCGGGGTTGGGGCATGGGGCACCTGTCGATCCCCTCTCCCCGTTCACGGGGAGAGGGTTAGGGTGAGGGGCTGGACGGAAAAGCGCGGCGCTCACGAGGGGTCGCGCTGAGATTTGCGGATATGTCGTTGAGGGTCGTCGGGGCGCGGTGCTCAATCGACCGGCCCCTCACCCCAGCCCGCTCCCCGCAGGCGGGGAGAGGGAGCTCTAGGCCGCTTGCGCGAGCTTCGCCTTTTCCTGCGCGAAGGCCCAGTCGAGCCAGGGCGTGAGGGCTTCGAGGTCGGAAGCCTCGACCGTGGCGCCGCACCAGATGCGCAGGCCCGGAGGGGCGTCGCGGTAGGCGCCGATGTCGTAGGCCGCGCCCTCTTTCTCCAGCGCGGAGGCGATGCCCTTGGCGACCGCCGCCACGGCCTCGGGACCGCGGGCCTTCACGTCCGCGTCGACGATCTGAAGGCACACGCTGGTGTTCGAGGCGGTGGCGGGATCGGCCGCGAGGTTCGCGACCCAGGGGGTGCGCTCCACCCAATCGGCGAGCACGCGGGCATTGCCGTCGGCCTTGGCCACGAGGGCATCCAGACCCCCGAGACCTTTCGCCCATTGCAGGGCGTCGATGTAGTCCTCGACCGCGAGCATGGAGGGCGTGTTGATGGTCTCGCCTTGGAAGACGCCCTCGGTGAGCTTGCCGCCGGAGGTGAGGCGGAAGATCTTCGGCAGCGCGCGGTCAGGCGTATAGGTCTGCAGGCGCTCCACCGCCCGGGGTGAGAGGATCAGCATGCCGTGCGCGGCCTCGCCGCCCAGCACCTTCTGCCAGGAGAAGGTCACCACATCGAGCTTGACGAAGTCCATGCGCTGCGCAAAGGCCGACGAGGTGGCGTCGCAGATCATGATGCCTTCCCGGTCCGCCGCGATCCAATCGGCGTTCGGCACGCGCACGCCGGAGGTGGTGCCGTTCCAGGTGAACACCACGTCGCGGGCTTTGGTGTCGACCTGCGAGAGGTCGGGCAACGCGCCGTAGGGCGCCTTGATCACGCGGGCGTCGAGCTTGAGCTGCTTCACCGCACCCGTGACCCAGCCTTCGCCGAAGCTCTCCCAGGCCAGCATCTCGACCGGGCGTTGGCCCAGCATCGTCCACATGGCCATCTCGACGGCGCCGGTGTCGGAGGCCGGCACGATGCCGATGCGGTAATCGGCCGGCACCTGCAGGACCTCGCGGGTGAGGTCGATGGCCAGCTTCAGGCGGTCCTTGCCGAGCTTCGCGCGGTGCGAGCGGCCGAGAACGTCGGTTTTGAGTTGATCGAGGCTCCATCCGGGGCGCTTCGCGCAGGGGCCGGACGAGAAAAACGGCGCGCGAGGGCGCGCGGCGGGCTTGGTGCTCATGCTGTATCCATCCTTCCAGATGGGCGCCCTTCGGTGGGGAAGGGTCTCCCGCCGACCGGTATGGGCGAGCCGGGCCTCGCGGTCAAGCATGGCCCTCATCCCCTTTCCTCACGAGCGGGGTTAGGGTGAGGGGCTTGTCGGTGAAGCGAGCCGTCTCCCCGCCCACCGTCATTCCGGGGCGAGCGGAGCGAGAGCCCGGAACCCAGGTGGCGAGCCCTATCCGGAGAGATCCCCTGGGTTCCGGCCCGCCGCTCCCGCGGCGACCGGAACGACGGGCATCGCGCTCAACCGACCAGCCCCCACCCCGGCCCCCTCCCCGCGGGCCGCGAGAGGGAGCACGCTTTCATGACGAAGTTGTAATGCCGGAAGGGCTACAAAACCGCGTGTTCCTCTGATCCTATCGGGTGCTCCGGCGTATATTGTGCTAGAGCAGGTTCCATGAGGTGGGCGACCGCGCGGGTTAGCGGGTCCGGTCGCTTGCGCAAACGTCGATGCGCCGCCGCCTCCTGCCAGGGTTCTGAAGGATCGAGCATGCGTGTGTGGGGTCAGTTGACCGTGATCGCCGTCCTGGGCGGGCTCGGCTATGGGGCGTGGTTCGCCAACAAGGAAGGCTACCTGGAGCCCTATCGCGGGATCATCGGTCAGGTGCCGGGCGTGAACGCGGTTCTCCCCCCGCCGCAGCAGAATGCCCAGGCCGGCCAGCCCGGTGCACGCCCGGGCGGCGCTCCCGGAGCGCCGGGGGCTCGCGGGCCGGGCGGCCCCGGAGGCGGCGCGCCGCCGATCGTCGAGGTCGGCACCGTGAAGACCGGGCGCATCGTCGAAACCCGCGAGGCCGTGGGCACCGTCCGCGCCTTCGAATCCATCACCGTGACCGCCAAGGTCGCCGGCATCATCGACAAGATCGACTTCGAGGAAGGCGCCAAGGTGAAGGCGGGAGACGTGCTCGTCACCCTCGATGCCGTGGAGCGCCGCGCCGATATCGAGGCAGCCTTGGCTGAGAGCCGCCGGGCCTCGGCCCAGCGCAACGAAATCGCCACCCGCCTCGACCGTGCGCGCCAGCTGCGCTCCTCCGGCTCCGGCACGGAGGCGCAGGTCGAGGACCTCACGGCCCAGGTCCGAACCCTCGAGAGCGCCATCGCCTCCGCGGAAGCCCGCCGCAAGGCCGCGGAAGCGCGCCTGGAGGACCTCATCATCCGCGCGCCCTTCGCGGGCCGCGTCGGCACGCGCTCGGTGTCGCTTGGCGCCTATGTGGCGCCCAACACCCGCATCACCACTCTCGACGATCTCTCCAAGGTCCGCCTCGACTTCTCGGTGCCCGAGAACCTGCTCGGACGCCTCAAGGCCGGTCAGGTCGTGAAGGCCAGCTCGGCCGCGTTCCAGAACCGGGTGTTCGAGGGCAAGGTCGCCGTGGTCGATACCCGCGTCGATCCCGTCACCCGCACGGTGCGCCTCACCGCCGATTTCCCGAACGGCGACGAGGTTCTCAAGCCCGGCATGTTCCTGTCGGTGGCCCTCGAGGTCACCAACAAGGAGGACGCCGTGGTGGTTCCCGAGGAATCCGTCGTGAGCGAGGGCCTGCGCCACGTCGTGTATCCCGTGAAGGACAACAAGGTTGAGCGGCGGGTCATCCGCATCGGCCAGCGCCAGAACGGCCAGATCGAGGTCATGGAAGGCCTGCAGCCGGGCGAAACCATCGTGGTGCTCGGCCTCCAGCGCGTGCGCCCCGGCGCCACCGTGAACGCGCGCCCCGTGGGCGCTCCGCCTCCGCCGGCCGCCCGCCGCGATCCCGCGACGACACCCGGGGCTCCGCCGGCCGCCCGCTCCACGCTCAACCCCGTCGGCACCGCCAATGCGGCGGACCGCAGCTAGCGATCTCCCCTCCCCGATCTTCGGGACAGGGAAGGCGCCCCCATAGGGACCCCAAGAGAGCCATGCAGCTTTCCGACCTCTTCATCCGCCGACCCGTCTTCGCCGTCGTGGTGAGCCTGCTGCTCATCGTCGGCGGCCTGGCCTCGCTCCTGAACCTCCCCGTCCGCGAATACCCGGCCGTGGACCGGCCGGTGGTGTCGGTCTCTACCGTCTATCGCGGCGCCTCCAACGAGGTGATCGAGAGCCGGGTCACCGAGGTGATCGAAAGCGCGGTGGCCGGCATCGAGGGCATCCGGCAGATCACGTCGCAGAGCCAGAACGACCGCTCGTCCGTGTCGATCGAGTTCGACGTCGCCCGCAATCCGGAAGGCGCCACGTCCGACGTGCGCGATGCGGTGTCCCGCGTGACGGGCCGCCTGCCCGACGGCGTCGATACGCCCGTGGTCCGCAAGGTGGACGCCAACGCCCAGGCCATCATGTGGATCGGCGTCACCTCGAAGAGCCTCGACGCGCTCGAACTCTCCGACTTCCTGAAGCGCGTCTACGCCGACCGTCTGTCCACCGTCCCCGGCGTGGCGAATGTGAGCCTCAACGGGGAGCGGCGCTTCGCCATGCGGGTGTGGGTCGACCGGGCGGCGCTCGCGGCCCGCGGCCTCACCGTGCAGGATCTCGAAACCGCCATCCGGCGCCAGAACGTGGAGCTTCCCGGCGGGCGCATCGAATCCTCGCAGCGCGAGCTCACCGTGAAGACGGATTCGCGCCTCGCCACCCCCGAGCAGTTCCAGCAGGTGATCGTCTCGAACAAGAACGGCTACCTCGTGCGCCTGGGCGAAGTGGCCCGCGTGGAGGTGGGCGCCGAGGACACCCGCTTCGAGTTCTACCAGTCGGGCGAGACCGCGATCGGCTTAGGCATCGTGCGCCAGTCGACCGCGAACACGCTGGCGGTGGCCGATGCGGTGCGCAAGGAACTCGAGAGCCTCGCCGACGCCCTGCCGCCGGAGACCAAGGCCGAGGTTCTCTACGACGAGAGCCAGTTCATCCGCGCCTCCATCAATGGGGTGCTGAAGACCCTCATCGAGGGCGTGGCGCTCGTCATCCTCGTGATCCTCGTTTTCTTACGCGACTGGCGCTCCACCATCGTGGCCATGGTGGCGATCCCGGTGTCGGTGATCGCCGCCTTCATGGTGATGTCGTTCTTCGGCGCCTCCATCAACGTGCTCACGCTGCTCGCCATCGTGCTCGCCATCGGCATCGTGGTGGACGACGCCATCGTGGAGATCGAGAACGTCCACCGCCGCATCGAGGAGGGCCAGCCGCCGCTGCTCGCCTCCTTCGACGGCGCCCGCGAGATCGGCTTCGCGGTGATCGCGACCACCGCCACCCTCATGGCCGTGTTCGTGCCGCTGGCCTTCATGACCGGCAACACCGGCAAGCTCTTCCGCGAATTCGCGATCACGCTGGCGGCCGCGATCTTCTTCTCCGGCGTCGTGGCGCGGACGCTGACGCCCATGATGTGCTCCAAGCTCATGGTGCCGGCCCATGGCCGCATCCAGCGCTGGACCGAGCCGGTGTTCACCGGCATGAACGCAGGCTATCGCTGGCTGCTGTCGCGGGCCCTCAAGATCCCCGTGGTGATCCTGTTCATCGGCGGCCTCGTGTCGCTCGGGGCCGTGCAGCTTTTCCAGGCGATCCCGAAGGAGTTCTCGCCGACGGAAGACCGCGGCGCCGTCATCGTGCGCATCACGGCGCCCGAGGGCGCGAGCCTCGACTACACCCGCGAGCGGGTGAAGGAGGTGGAGCGCCTGCTGATGCCGATGCAGGAGCAGGGCATCATCGCCTCCATGCTGAGCCAGGTGGCGCCGGGCTTCGCCCGTCCTTCCCCGGTCAACGAGGGCATCGTGATCGTGCGCCTCGTGCCCTGGGAGCAGCGCACCATGAAGCAGCAGGACGTGGTGCAGCGCCTGTTCCGCGACATCGGCAACCTGCCGGGCGCCCGCGTGTTCCCGCTCAACCCGCCCTCCTTCGGCGGCGCCGGCGGCTTCGGCCAGCCGATCCAGTTCGTGCTCGGAGGGCCGGATTACGAGACCCTGCGCGCCTGGCGCGACACGGTCATGCAGAAGGCCCAGGAGACGGGACTGTTCGTCAACCTCGACTCGAACTACCGCGAGTCGCAGCCCGACATCCGCGTGCGCCTCGACCGTGCGCGGGCGGCCGACCTCGGCGTGTCCATCGAGGAGATCGGCCGCACCCTCGAACTCATGTTCGGCGAGCGCGAGGTCTCCACCTTCGTGAACCGCGGCGACGAGTACCCCGTGATCATGCGGGCGCGCGCCCAGGACCGCGCCACGCCGAGCGATCTCGCCAACACCTTCGTGCGCGCCGCGAACGGGGAGCTCGTGCCCCTCTCCTCTTTCGTGACGCTCACGGAATCGGCGGCGCCGCAGACGCTGAACCGCTTCGACCGCCTGCGCTCGATCACGATCCAGTCCTCGCTCACCCCCGGCGTCTCCATCGGCCAGGGTCTCGACGCCCTGGAGCGGATCGTACGCGAGAACCTGCCGCCGGAAGCCCGCATCGGCTACACGGGCCCCTCCAAGGACTTCCGCGACTCCTCGGGCGCCATCTACGTCACTTTCGCGATGGCGCTCCTCGTGGTGTTCCTGGTGCTCGCCGCGCAGTTCGAGAGCTGGATCAACCCGTTCATCATCATGCTTACCGTGCCGCTCGCGGTCACGGGCGGCTTGGCGGCGCTCGCGATCACCGGACAATCGCTCAACATCTACAGCCAGATCGGCATGATCCTGCTCATCGGCCTGATGACGAAGAACGGTATCCTGATCGTGGAATTCGCCAACCAGCTGCGCGAACGCGGCATGGGCGTGCGCGAAGCCGTGATCGAATCCTCGGTGCTGCGCCTGCGGCCGATCCTGATGACCTCCATCGCCATGATCGGCGGCGCGATCCCGCTCGCGTGGTCCACGGGCGCGGGCGCGGAAGCCCGCAACGCCATCGGCACCGTGATCGTCGGCGGCGTCGCCCTCTCCACGATCCTCACGGTACTCGTGGTGCCCTCGATCTACCTCCTGGTCGGCGGCCTCACGAAGCCCGCCACTTACGTGGGCGACATGCTGGAGAAGATGCGCGCGCAAACGGGCATCCGCCCGCACGGCGAGCGCGACACCCGCGTGGAACCCGCCGAGTAGAGGGGTCCCCGTCGGCAACGAAAAAGGGCGCCTCACGGCGCCCTTTTCTTATGGATCGTGCGCGGTGCTTAGGCGGCTGCGCTCGACACCGCGTCCACCACGTCGTCCACCACCTTCATGACGAGGTCGCGGTCGTCGCCTTCCGCCATGACGCGGATCACCGGCTCGGTGCCGGAGGGGCGGATCACCAGGCGGCCCGCATTGCCCAGCCGCTGGCGGGCGGATTCGATCGCGGTCACCACGCTGTCGTTCTGCAGCGGCTGGCCGCTCTTGTAGCGCACGTTCTTCAGGATCTGCGGCAGCGGATCGAAGGAGTGGCACACCTCCGAGACCGGGCGCTGGCGGCGCACCACCACGGAGAGGAGCTGCAGGGCCGCCACGAGGCCGTCGCCCGTGGTGGTGTAGTCCGACATGATGATGTGGCCGGATTGCTCGCCGCCGAGATTGTAGCCGTGCTCGCGCATGTGCGCGAGCACGTAGCGATCGCCCACCGCCGTGCGCACGAGGTTGAGGCCGAGCCCGCTCAAGTAGCGCTCGAGGCCGAGATTGGACATCACGGTCGCGACGACGCCGGGCTGGGTGAGGCGCCCGTCCTCGAGCCACGAGCGGGCGACCACCGCCATGAGCTGATCGCCGTCGACCGCGTGGCCCTTCTCGTCCACGATGAGCACCCGGTCGGCGTCGCCGTCGAGGGCGATGCCCACGTCCGCACGCAGCTCGCGCACCTTGCGGATCAGCGCGTCCGGGGAGGTCGAGCCCACCTCGCGGTTGATGTTGAAGCCGTTCGGCTCGACGCCGAGCGGGATCACTTCGGCGCCGAGCTCCCAGAGGGTTTCCGGCGCCACCTTGTAGCCGGCGCCGTTGGCGCAATCAACCACGATGCGCATGCCCTCCAGGCTCACCTGCCGGGGCAGGGTGCGCTTGGCGAACTCGATGTAGCGGGCATCCACGCTCTGGATGCGCTTGGCGCGGCCGAGATCCGCCGAACCGGCAAGGCGCGCGGAGAGGTCGGAATCGAGCAGGGCCTCGATGCGCTTCTCGACCTCGTCGTTGAGCTTGAAGCCGTCGGGCCCGAACAGCTTGATCCCGTTATCCTCGTACGCGTTGTGCGAGGCCGAGATCATCACGCCGAGATCGGCGCGCATGGAGCGGGTGAGCATTGCGACCGCAGGCGTTGGGATGGGGCCGAGCAGCAGCACGTCCATGCCCACGGAGGTGAAGCCCGCCACCATGGCGGTTTCGATCATGTAGCCCGAGAGGCGGGTATCCTTGCCGATCACCACCCGGTGGCGGTGATCGCCGCGATGGAAGGAGAGGCCTGTGGCCTGGCCCACCTTCAGGGCGAGTTCCGGCGTGATCACGCCGTTGGCGCGGCCGCGAATGCCGTCGGTTCCGAAATACTTGCGCAAAGCTGTGGTCCCCGCATCGGGGCGCGAGGCCGCGCCCTTCACCCGTTTTCCGGTTTTCAAAGCCAACCTCCCCCCGCGGGTCAACCCCACGCCCGGGCCGCAGGCTATCACAAAGGATGACGGAATATGACATCCGCCGCCGCGGCTCAGTGCGGCCGGGCGTTTCCGTGCCCGCCGCTCTGGCCGTGCCCGCCGTGTCCGTGGCCGCCCCCATGCCGCCCGCCCGCATAGCCCCTCAGCTCCCCGTAGCGGCGGACCTGGTCGGGGGTGAGCACCTCCATCATGGCGAGGTGGTAGCGCAGATGGGCCGTTCTGAGCGCCCCCTGGGTGGCACCGATGGCGCCGGTGGCCGCCTCCAGGCTCGTGGGCTGGACGGTCTTGGTCGCAAACAGCCTGTCGAGCTCCGCCTCCTGCCCGATGAGGCGCTCGCCGAGCGGCACGGCTTCCGCCTTCATGGCGGCGAAGAGCTGCTCCGTGCGGGTGCGCTGGTCGGGCGTGAGGCGGAGCGCCTCCGCGTGCTCGATCACGTGGAGCGGGCCCGGATAGCCGTTGAGCTCGGCCGGGAGCGCCAGGCTCATGCCGCGGCCGGCGCGCAGATCCGCGATCTGCTGCTCCGACAGGGCTTTGACGCTGCGAACCTCAAGGCCGGCATAGGGCTGCTGGGCGGTCTCGGCGCGGGCGGCGCCCGCTCCGGCGACGAGGGCCGCGGCTGCGAGAGCGCAGAGCAGGGAAGAACGGATCATGGGCAGGCTCCTTGGGGGCGAGGCCAGCGGGTGGATGAAGTCAGCGGATGCGTGAGGTTAGCGGGTGGGTGAGGTCAGCGGTTGCGTGAGGTCAGCATCGCGCGATCCCGCCCCGCCGCCTAGCGGCTTTCGGGCGGCTCCGCTTCTCGTGATCGAAGCTTGACCTCAGGGCCGCATCTTCAAGCCCGAGAGGCGGTCCAAACGAAAACGCCCGCCAGTGAGGGCGGGCGTTCTGGCCGATCCGTTCGGAATCTTTAAGCCTGTGGCTGCGGCTCCAGACCACCGTCCGATTCCCGGGGACGGCCCGGACGGCCCGCGGAGGGGACCGGGGAGCCGCGGGAGGGGATCACGGGCTCCGAGGAGTCGCGAACCGGGGGCTTACCGTCGAGGAGGTTGCGGATCTCGTCGCCCGAGAGGGTCTCGTATTCGAGGAGGCCGCGGGCCAGAGCTTCGAGCTGGTCCTGCTTTTCCGTGAGGATGCGGCGGGCGTCGTTGAGGCCGGCTTCGACGAGGCGGCGAACCTCCTTGTCGATGGTCTGGGCGGTGGCCTCCGAGATGTTCTGCTGGCGTCCCATGGACATGCCGAGGAACACCTCCTCCTGGTTCTCGCCGTAAGCCACGGTGCCGAGCTCCGGGGAGAAGCCCCAGCGCGTCACCATCATGCGGGCGAGCCGCGTGGCCTGCTCGATGTCCGACTGCGCGCCGGAGGTCACCTTCTCGGGGCCGAAGATCATCTCTTCCGCGATGCGGCCGCCCATCATGATGGCGAGACGCGAGGTCATCTGCTCGAACGACATGGAGAGCTTGTCGCGCTCAGGCAGCTGCATGACCATGCCCAGCGCCCGGCCGCGGGGGATGATCGTGGCCTTGTGGACCGGATCGGTCGCGGGGACGTTGAGCGCCACCACCGCGTGGCCGGCCTCGTGATAGGCCGTGAGGCGCTTCTCGTCGTCGGTCATTACGAGGGTGCGGCGCTCCGCGCCCATCATGACCTTGTCCTTGGCGTCCTCGAACTCGTTCATCGTGACGATGCGCTTGCCGCGGCGCGCCGCGAGCAGGGCCGCCTCGTTGACGAGGTTCATGAGGTCCGCGCCGGAGAAGCCGGGAGTGCCGCGCGCCAGCACCTTGAGGTCCACGTCCGGCGCCAGCGGCACCTTGCGGACGTGCACTTTGAGGATCTTCTCGCGACCGACCACGTCCGGGTTCGGGACGACGATCTGGCGGTCGAAGCGGCCGGGACGCAGCAGCGCGGGATCGAGCACGTCGGGGCGGTTCGTGGCCGCGATGATGATGACGCCCTCGTTGGCCTCGAAGCCGTCCATCTCCACGAGGAGCTGGTTGAGGGTCTGCTCGCGCTCGTCGTTGCCGCCGCCGAGGCCGGCGCCGCGGTGACGGCCGACCGCGTCGATTTCGTCGATGAAGATGATGCAGGGCGCGTTCTTCTTCGCCTGATCGAACATGTCGCGGACGCGGGAGGCGCCAACGCCCACGAACATCTCGACGAAGTCGGAGCCCGAGATGGTGAAGAAGGGCACGTTGGCCTCGCCCGCCACGGCGCGCGCCGTGAGGGTCTTACCCGTACCGGGCGGGCCGACGAGCAGCACGCCGCGGGGGATGCGGCCGCCGAGGCGCTGGAACTTCTGCGGATCGCGCAGGAATTCCACGATCTCCTGCAGGTCCTCCTTGGCCTCGTCGATGCCCGCCACGTCCTCGAAGGTCACGCGGCCATGGGCCTCGGTGAGGAGCTTCGCCTTCGACTTGCCGAACCCCATGGCGCGGCCGGCGCCACTTTGCATCTGGCGCGAGAGGAAGATCCAGGCGCCGATGAAGAGCGCGAAGGGGAGGATGTTGACGAGCAGCGCCACGAACCAGGGCGTGTTGTCGGATTGCGGACGGGCCGTGATCTGCACGCCCTTCTGCTGCAGCTTGGTGACCAGCGACGGATCGTTCGGGGCGTAGGAGGTGAAGGTGCGGCCGTCCGTGAAGGTGCCGGAAATCTCGGGGCCTGAGATGATCACGTTGGAGATGCGCCCGGCTTCCGCTTCGTTGAGAAGCTGGCTGTAGGCGATGTCGCTGCCGCCGGTGCGGTGGCCGGGGTTCTGGAACAGCGTCACGAGCGCCAGGACCAGAAGGAAGATGACAACCCACAGGGCGAAGTTGCGGAAATTCGGGTTCATCGATCAGGCATGTCCCTGAGGGAGGGTTGCAGGACGGCATACGGCCGCCTGCTGAGGTCTCTTCAATCTAGGCATGGGCCACCCCCTTGCCAAGGGAATGCGGCACAGGCTGCGTCATCGGTACGGGAAGGCGTGCAGGGGCCTGAACGCACCCCGCGTGCTTCGTCGTTTCGCTGGCTTCTCGATCAACGGTCAAGGCCGGCCCGAAGTTCAGCGGAGCGCACGATTTCACGGGCGCCGATCACGGGGACGTGTTCTCCGCCCGGCCCCGTCGGCGCGGGGGCTCGGGGACGATCGAGAGATCGCCGGAACGGTCGAGCGAGAGCACCACGCCGCCCAGCGTGCGCCGCAGCGGCTCGCTGGCCTGGAGAGCCGCGAGCAGCGCCTCCGTGCAGGCCTCCAAGCGCTCGAGGCGCAGGGGCTCGCCGGAGGCGCCCCCTTCGGCGACGGCCAGGCCGAGCGCGCGCAATGCGATCTCGGAGGGCTCCTCCGCGAGCCGGTGCAGGGACAGGCGGGTGCCTCCCTCCCCTGCGGCGCGGGCCAGAGCCTCCCGGGCCTTGGCCTCAAGCGCATCCTCGGCGCGGCCCATGCGCCCGGCCAAGCGCGCGAGGCGTTCGGGGGTCAGCCCCTCGGCCGCAAGGGCGGACCTCAGGCGGCGCCAGCGCGGGCGGGCGAAGCGGTCGTCCCGGTTGGTCGGGTCTTCGACGAAAGGCCAGCCGTTTTCCCGGCACAGGCCAACGAGATCCGCCTTCGGGAGCCCGAGCAGGGGGCGGGCATGGAGGATGCCGTCCCGCTCCACGAGGGGCCGCATGCCGGCAAGCCCGGCCGGGCCAGAGCCGCGGGCCAGGCGCATCAGCACCGTTTCGGCCTGATCGTCGAGGGTATGGGCCGTGACCATGTGGGACGCGCCGATCTCGCGGGCATGCGCCACGAGCAGGGCATAGCGCGCCTCGCGCGCCGCCTCGGGGAGCCCGCGGGCGGGTTTCTCGCCGCTCCAGGCGAGCGTTCGATGCGGCAGACCGAGGCCCGCGGCGAACCGCGCCACGAGGACGGCCTCCTCGGCGGATTCGGGACGCAGGCCGTGATCGACCGTCGCGACGGTGACGGGAGGACGGGAGCCATCGGCGGCCCAGCGGGCCAGGAGGCCGAGGAGCGCCATGGAATCCGGGCCGCCCGACACGGCGGCGAGAAGGCCGCGGGCCTCCGCGAGCGGTGCGAAGAGCGGGTCGGGGTCTCGGCCGCTCACACGCAGCGGGCGCGCTTCTGCTCGCGGTCCGAGGCCTGGCGCACGGTGGGGGCGGCCTGCGGATATTTGCGGTCGAGCTCCGCGAACACCGCGCAGGCGCGGTCGCGGGCGCCGAGTGCATTCAGCGAGATGCCGAGCTTCAGCAGCGCGTCCGGGGCCTTCTGGGAGCCCGAATGCTCGGTCGAGACGGTCAGGAACTGCTCGGCCGCCTCCCGGTGGCGGTTGCGCTGCAGATAGGTTTCGCCGAGCCAGAAGGTGGCGTCGGGCACGAGCCGATCCCGGGGATGCGATTGCAGGAAGCGGCGAAAGCCCATCTCGGCCTGCTCGTACTGCTTCTGGAGCAGGAAGGCGTAGGCGCCGTCGTAATCGGCGCGGGGGTCGCCGCTGCCCGTGGCGGCCACGCTCGGGCCGGAACGGGGAACGCCGCCCTGGGCCGGGGGCGGCGCGACCGGCGCGCGGCCGGCTTGAGCGAGATCGAGGGGCGGGGTGACGCCGGGCGGGAGCTCGTCGTCGGGCTCCGCCTCCGCCAGAGCCCCGCCGGGCAGCGGAGGCGAGGGCGGGGTCGAACCAAGGGGCCGTGGGGCCCCGGGCGCGTCCGGGGCGAGGGTCGGATCGAAGGCATCGCTCCGGCGCTGGACGGGCTGCCCGGGTGGGGGCTCGACGGGATCGCTGCGCCGCTGAGCGGGATTGGCACCGGGGTTCGCCCCCGGGGTGGCGCCGGGACGCGCGGGCGCGGCGCCGGGGTTCCCTGCCGGCACGCCTGGCGTCGCGGCGGGCGGGGCTGCCGACGGGGAACGGACCGCGCCGCCGCGGCCCTCCTGAAAGCGGAACTCCACATCCTCCTGGAAGCGCCGCACCTGCTCCTTGAGCTGCCGGTTCTCGAACTGCAGCTGCTCGATCTGTCCCGCCATCTGCCGCATCTGGTTTTCCATGCGGGTGAGGCGCACAACGAGGTCGGCGGCATCCTGCGCGAAGGCAGGCACGCCCGCGGCGGCGAGGAGGATCAGGGCGGCGGCGAGGCGGCGGAGCATGGCGGGCTTTATGGCGTTGCGGGCGGCGAAAGTGGGGCGTTGCCTGCTCCCCTCCCCTTGTGGGGAGGGGTCGGGGGTGGGGGTCGTGCCGCGTTGAGCACCGAGGTGCCTTCTGCACCACCCCCACCCGTCACCCTTCGGGTGCCACCCTCGGGTCAAGCCCGAGGGCAGGCTCCTCACCGCCAGGGGGGAGGGCAGAAAGGCTTAGACGCCCGCGCCGGTGTCGAGCACCGTGACGGCGCGGCGATTCTGCGACCAGCAGGAGATGTCGTTGCACACCGCCACCGGGCGCTCCTTGCCGTAGGACACGGTGCGGACCCGCGAGCCGTCGATCCCGCGAGAGGCGAGATAGTCGCGCACGGTCTGGGCGCGGCGGGCGCCGAGCGAGAAGTTGTACTCGCGGGTGCCGCGCTCGTCCGCATGGCCTTCGAGCAGGATGGTGTAGCGCGGGTAGCGGCCGAGCCACTGGGCCTGCTTGTCGAGGGTCGCGACCGCCTGGGGCGTGAGGTCGGTGGAGTCGCTCTCGAAGAACACCCGGTCGCCGACATTGACGGCGAAATCCTGCGCCGAGCCGGGCGAGGCCGCGCCGCCGGCGCCGAAGCCCCCGCCGCTGCCGGGGCCGCCGGCGAGCGTACCGCCGGTGATGGAATCCTGGTTCGAGCAGGCCGCAGCAGTCAGGGCGAGCGCAACGGCGGCGGCGAACTTCGCTGCACGGAACGTGATCATGGGCATACCTCTCTCCACGGGCGGAGTGCCGGATGGTGAGCCGTTGGGCTCCGGGCCGATGCGAGAACCATCAACCCTAACGATGAGCCACTTGGTTACCGGGTGGATGGTTAAGCGGAGGTTCCGTCAACCTTGACGAAGGGCTTCCAGGCGGGGGTGAAAAGCCACGCAAGCCGGAAAGCTGCGGGCAAGGTTAACAGGGGGTGAAACGCTCCGGCGAACCTTGGCTGGATGATCTCGGGCCCGATTGAGGCAAAGCGGTGACGTTTGCCGCCGAAACACCGCGCTCACGGGAAATTTTGGCCGTCCACGGCCGAATAGGCGCCCCCCGAAGGCGCCGAATCCCGATTTCGCGCGTTGTCGCTGTATGAATTTCCTGCGCCTGCCCCAGCTCCGCTCGTCGACGGCTTTGCCGCGCCTGCCCGATGGCAGCGCGGAGGTGGACCTCGGGCTCGCGCCCGCCCGCGGGGACGAGCGCCTGGAGCGCGCCTTCGAGCGCATCTCGGCGAGCGAGCTGCGCCACGGCAACCACATCCGGCTCCTGCAAAACGGGGCCGAGAACTATCCGGCCTGGCTCGAGGCGATCCGCTCGGCCGAGCACGTGATCCACTTCGAGAACTTCATCGTCGCCGACGACGAGACCGGCCGCTCTTTTGCGGCCGCCCTCATCGACCGCGCCCAGGCGGGCGTCCGGGTGCGGGTACTCTACGACTGGCTCGGCTCGACGGGACGGTCCTTCCCGCCCTTCTGGACGAAGCTGAAGGCCGCGGGCGTCGATGTGCGCGTATTCAACCCGCCCCGGTTCACGGCGCCGTTCTGGGTGCGCCGGGACCACCGCAAGCTGATCACCGTGGACGGGCAGATCGGCTTCGTGTCCGGCCTATGCATCGCGGATCACTGGCGCGGCGGCCCCGAGTTCGAGGCCTGGCGCGACACCGGCATTGCGCTGCGCGGCCCGGTCGTCGCCGATCTCGACCAGGCCTTCGCCGAGGTCTGGGGCCAGGCCGGCGAGCCCCTCCCCGCGGACGAGATCCGGGATCCTTACGGGATCGAGCCCGCCGGCACGGTGCCGGCGCGGGTGATCCAGGGCAGGCCCGGCGTCTACCGCACCTACCGCCTCGACCAGTTCGTGGCGGCCACGGCGGAACGCACGCTCTGGCTCACGGACGCCTATTTCGTCGCCAACACCTCCTATGTGCAGGCGCTCACGGAAGCGGCGCGCGACGGGGTCGATGTGCGGCTTCTCGTGCCGGGCACCAGCGACGTGCCGATGCTGCAGCCCATCGTGCGGGCGGGCTACCGCTCGCTCATCGAGGCCGGCATCCGCGTGTTCGAGTGGAACGGCTCCATGCTCCACGCCAAGACCGCCGTCGCCGACGGGCGCTGGGCGCGGGTGGGCTCCACGAACCTCAACCCCACGAGCTGGGCCACCAATTGGGAGCTCGACGTGGTCGTGGAGGACGAGGGCTTCGCCCGCGAGATGGAGGCCATGTATCTGGCCGACCTCGCCAATGCGACCGAGATCGTGCCGGGTTGGCGCAAGCGCCCGGCCGAGCGGCGCCGGGTGCGCCAGAAGCACCCGCAGAGCCGCTCCCGCACGGTGGGGCGGCTTGCGGGCGGCGCCATCGCGCTCGGCAACACGGTCGGCACCGCGATCGCGGGCTCGCGCTCGCTCACCGGCACGGAATCGCGCAGCCTTGCGACGGTGGGCGCCTTGCTCCTGGCGCTCGCCGTGCTCGTGACCCTCTTCCCCGTCGTCGTGATCTCGCCCCTGGTGATCACGCTGGTGTGGTTCGGCATCGCCCTCCTGATGCGGGCCTACCGCCAGCGCCGGGTGCTGCGCCGCAGCCGCAAGGCCAGAGCCGGCGAGCGGGACCACAGCCCCGCGCCGGCCGAATAGGCTCTCACCCGACCGCATCCCCAAAACGAAAAAGGCCGGCGCGATCGGGCGCCGGCCTTTTGGCTGAACGGGGGAGCGGCGCGCTCGACGTTTAAGAGCGCACCTCGCTCAGGAGCGGCGACCAGGCCGGGTCCGAGGCGAAGGAGGGCGTCGGAACCGGCTGCTCCACCCGCCCCGTGATGTCCACCATGAACAGGCGCCCGCCCGCCTGTCCGCCCGGATCGCGGAAGAACATGATGTACTGGCCGTTCGGCGCCCAGGTGGGGCTCTCGTTGTGGAAGCCCTCGGTGAGCAGGCGCTCGCCCGAGCCGTCCGGCTTCATGATGCCGATGGCGAAGCCCCCGCGGGTGCGCTTGGTGAAGGCGATGAGATCGCCGCGCGGCGACCAGGCGGGCTGCGAATAGGAGCCCTCGCCGAACGAGATGCGGCGCGGGCTCGAGCCGTCGGCGCCCATCACGTAGATCTGCTGCTGGCCGCCGCGATCGCTCTCGAACACGATCTCGCGCCCGTCCGGCGAATAGGACGGCGAGGTGTCGATGGCGCCAGTCGAGGTCACCCGCGTGGTGGTGCGGGAGCCCAGATCCATGGTGAAGATGTTGGCGTTGCCGCCCTGCTGCAGGCTCATGACTATGCGCTGACCGTCCGGCGAGAAGCGCGGCGAGGAGGTCATGTCGGGGAAGTTGCCCACGATCTGGCGCGTGCCGGATTCGAGGTTGATCACATGCACCCGCGGCTGCTGGCCCGAGGCCTGGGACATGTAGGTGATGTCCTGGCTCACGGGCGAGTAGCGCGGCGTCACCACGAGGTTGTCGCCCTGGGTCAGGAAGCGCACATTGGCGCCGTCCTGGTCCATGATGGCGAGGCGCTTGCGGCGGTTTTCCTTCGGCCCAGATTCGTCCACGAACACCACACGGGTGTCGAAGAAACCGCCGACGCCGGTGATCTTGGTGTAGACCGCATCCGAGATGATGTGGCCGATGCGGCGCCAGAAATTGGGATCGGTGAAGTATTGCTGGCCCTGGATCTGCTGGCCCGCATAGACGTCCCACAGGCGGAACTCCGCCCTGAGGCGCCCCGATGGATCGCGGGTCACGCGGCCCGTGACCAGCGCCTGCGCACCGGCCTCGCGCCAGGCGTCGAAGCGCGGCGCGGCGTCGAAGGACGGACGCTCCGGAAAGCGGCCCTTGTCGAGGGGCGTGAAGTAGCCCGAGCGCTGCAGGTTGTTGGCGATGATGCCGGACACCCGCTGGCCGAGATCGCCCTCGCCCGCGAAATCCGCGATCGCGATCGGCATGGGCTGCACGTTGCCCCGCCGCAGATCGATCACCAGTTCGGCGCGCGCCGGCGCGATGATGGCCGGCAGGGCCGCGAGGCCGAGACCGAGGGCGAGGAGGCCGAAGCCGAAAGCTTTCTTCACGAAGCGCATGGGTGCGGTGCCTGGGACGTGAGGTGATCAGGAGGGGAGCGCAGGAAGGGGCTAGCCCATGTCCCGCAGATTGAAATTGACCACGAGGTCCTTCCAATCGTTGTAATACGGCACGAATTGGGCCGGGATCTTGAGGGGCGCGCAGCGCCGGGTGGCCCGGGTGGCGCTCTCCGCCGCGACCCCGAAGAGGGAATCGGACGAGCGGTTCATCACCACGGGTTCGGCCGCGAGCGAACCGTCCTCGTTGAGCTTCACCCGCAGGCTCGGCACCGGCGGATTGGCGGCGGATTGGAGGGCCACCGGCACCACCCAGCAGCGGTGCAGCTGCTCGGTGAGCAGCCCGATGAGCGCATCGCGCTGACTCGGGTTCAGCCGCTGCGAGGTTCCCGTGGCCGTGCCGAGGGATGCGGTGCGGTTGACCTCCGCGCCGGTCGCGCCCGTCGATTGCGAGCGCTCCTTCGTCTGCAGGAGCTGGCGGATGTCGCCCGGATTGAACTTGTCGGCGAGTTCGGCCTGCCGCTTGGCCTTGGCCTCCGCTTCGGCCTTCGCCTCCGCGACGCGCTTGGCCTCGGAATCCGCCTTCGCTTTCGCCTCCGCGACGGCTTTGGCCTTGGCGTCCGCTTCAGCCTTTGCCTTCGCTTCCGCAACCGCCTTTGCCTCAGCCTCGGCTTTAGCCTTCGCTTCCGCGGCAGCCTTGGCTTCGGCTTCGGCCTTGGCGCGCGCTTCCGCGGCGCGGCGCGCCTCGGTGCGGGCCTTGGCCTCGGCTTCCGCCTTCGCCTGCTCGATCGCCTCGGCTTCCGCCTTGGCGCGCTCCTCGCGCTCGGCCTGGGCTTTCGCTTCCGCGGCCTTCTCCTTGGCGAGGGCTTCGGCGGCGGCCTTCTCGGCGCGGGCCGCTTCCTCGCGCTTGGCCGCCTCGATCCTCGGATCGGGGCGCGGGGCGGGAGGCGGCGGGGGCGGGAGGGCTGCGGCCTCGACCTCCTTGTCGTCCACCTTCATCTCGGCGGGACGGCGCGGGGGCGCGGGCGTGTCCTTCGGGGCTTCGCCGGGATCGCGTTGCTGCTGCACGTCGGCGACGCGATCGGCGCGGGGCTTTGGGGTCGGCTGGACTTCCCTCGCTTGGCGGTCGCCGCGGGTGATCTCGGAGAACTGGTTGTCGGTGATGATCTCGACCGGGATGCCCTCCTGGGCTTCCGGGAAGGAGGCGGACGAGAAGGCGAACAGGGCCGTGCCGAGCATCGCGGCATGCGCGACGCCGGAGATCCAGAACCCTGGCTCCTGCTTGTTGAACGTCACCTTCAGGGCCACGGCCGCCTCGACGCTTAGCGCTGGTCGGGTTCGGTGACGAGCGCCACGCGCTTGTAGCCGGCGCTGGTCACGATCGACATCACCTGCGCGACGCGGCCGTAATCCACCTTCTTGTCGCCGCGCACGAAGATGCGCTCCTCGAAGCCCTGCTTCGCCGCGGAGGTGAGCTTCGCGACGATCTCGTTGTCCTTGAGCTCGGCCTCGGCGAGGAACACCTGGCCCGTGGCCTTGATCGACAGGGTGACGGGCTTGGCGTCCGTGTTGAGCGGCGCCGCTTTCGTCTGCGGCAGATCGAGGGGCACGCCCACGGTCATGAGGGGTGCGGCCACCATGAAGATGATGAGGAGGACGAGCATGACGTCGATGAACGGCGTCATGTTGATCTCGTTGATCGCGCCCCCGCGCCGCGCCCGCCGGCGACGGCGTCCGGCGGCGGCTCCTGCTGCACCCGCTGCGGCCATGGCGTCTCTCCGTTACGCTGCGAGCGCGATGCGCTCATGCATCGCGTCGGTCTGCATGTGAATGCGCACGAAAACGCAGCGAACCGTCTTCATGCCTGTCGCCCTTAAGCCGCGAGCGCGATGCGCTCGTCGATCTGCCGCGAGAGGATCGCGGAGAACTCGTCCGCGAAGCCTTCGAGCCTCGACTGGATCTTGGAGACCTCGGCCTGGAGCTTGTTGTAGGCGAGCACCGCGGGAATGGCCGCGAAAAGGCCGATGGCGGTGGCGAACAGCGCTTCCGCAATGCCCGGCGCCACCACCGCGAGGCTCGTGTTCTTCGAGGCCGCGATGGAGGTGAAGGAGTTCATGATGCCCCACACCGTGCCGAAGAGGCCGATATACGGGCCAGCCGAGCCGATGGAGGCGAGCACCAGGAGGCGCGACTCGAAGCGCTCGACCTCGCGCTGGATCGTGACGTCGAGCACCTTGTCGATGCGCTGCGACAGGCTCGCGACCGAGCGGCCCGAGCCCTCGAAGGAGCGCTTCCACTCGCGCATGGCGGCGACGAACACGGTGGCGAGCCCGCTCGCGGGCCGGCTCTCCAGGGAGCGGTACAGCTCCTCCAGGGACTTGCCCGACCAGAACACCTCCTCGAAGCGGTCCATGGAGCGCTTGGTGCGGGTGAACAGGAGCGTCTTGTCGACGATGATGGCCCAGCACCACACGGAAGCCGCGATGAGCCCGAGCATGACGAGCTTCACGACGAAATGGGCCTGCCAGAACAGGCCCCAGAGCGACATGTCGTGCGCGATTTGCGCGCCTTGAGCGGCGTCGGCTGGATTCATGGGATACCCCGTTCTCGTTGCGGGCCAGCGCCGGGCGGCGCATCGGTGTCCCGCACCCTTGTTCTGTTGAGCCTTATGGTGCCGCTCGTTCGCCCGATAACGTGTCCAAATGAGGGCGTTTTCGCGGGCGGGCCGAGGGCACCCGGAACCAGATTTCATAAGGGGCGAACGCGGTTAACGCGGGGTTTACGAGCGCACGAACGCAAACGGCCGCCCCGGGGGGCGGCCGCTGATCGCGGGTGGTGCCGGCGTTAGGCCTGGGCGGCGGGCTGGTCGATGGCGCCGCCACGGCGGGAGGCCATGAACTGGTCGAACTCGGCCTTGTCCTTCGCCCGGCGCAGCTGCTCCAGGAAGTCCTGGAACTCCCGCTGCTCGTCCTCGAGGCGCCGCAGGGTCTCGGCCCGGTACTCGTCGAAGGCGCGGTTGCCGCTGGTGGGCGGGCCGCCAAAGCCACCGAACCCGCCGCCGAAGCCGCCGCGGGCGCGGAAGCGTTCCATCTTCTGCTGCAGGTGCATCATCTTGCGCTCATAGCGGTCCATGCCGCTGCTCCAACCGGATCCCATGCGTCCACTCCAAAAAGCGTAGATCAGAACCGCAAACCCGATGGGCGGGAAAATCATGAAGCCGAGGATGGACGCCGCGATCCAAGCTCCTCTGCCGAACTCATCCATCTTCGCTACGACCGCCATTGTGCTCCTCACGAGTTAATGTGAATAACATTTACATAGGTATGAAGAGCCCGGGCGGGTGTCAAGGGAACGGCTTCGAAAAATTGCTAAGGCTTCGGCGCCGGTGGGCGGAGCCCCAGCCCTTCGAGATAGACAAGGGTGCCGGCCTCCAGGAGGTCCTCCGGGCTCATGGGCAGGCTGCGCCGGCCCCGCCCCTCGCGGGCGAACATGGACGCGATGCCGTGGGACATGGACCAGATGTGCAGCGCCACCATGAGCGAGGGCGGGCGCCGCTCCGCCTGAAGCGTGCCGATGAGCTGTTCCACGGCCTGCCGCAGCGCCCCGAAGGCGCGGTCGCTCGCCGCGCGGAGATCGGGATTGGTCTCCATGGGAACGCCGGCCTCGAACATGGCGGCATAGAAGGCCGGCTCCTGGCGCGCGAAGGCGAGGTAGGCCTTGCCCATGCGGTCGAAGGCGGTGCCGAGGTCGGGCCGGCCACCGTTCCAGGCCTCGGTGAGCGCCTTTTCGAGGGCCTCAAAGCCACGACGGGCCACGTCGGCCATGAGTTCGTCGCGATCGCGGAAATGGCGGTAGGGGGCGGCCGGGCTCACGCCCGCCCAGCGCGCAGCCTCCGCGAAGGTGAAGCCCGCCGGGCCCTTCTCGGCGATCAGCGCCAGCGCGGCGCGCACCAATTCCTCGCGCAGGTTGCCGTGGTGGTAGCCGCGCTCGCCGTCGCCCTTGGACCATCTCATGTGAGAGGCTCTTACATGAAGCCGTCGGGGCGGTCGAGGCGGGTTACGGCGTTCCGCCGAGAACCCGTCGCAGATCGTCGGGGATGCGCGCGGGTCGCCCGTTGGCAAGCGCCGCCACGCGCACATCGGCGGTGACGAGCACCTCGTCGCCGCGGAGCACCCGCTGGGCGATGACGAGGGAGGCGCCGCGCACCTCCTCGGTGCGCGTTTCGACCGTGAGCACGTCGTCCATGCGCGCGGGCTTGAGGTAATCGATCGTCATCCGCCGCACCGCGAACACGATCCCCTCCCCTTGCGCATGGAGCGTCGATTGATCGACGCCGGCCAACCGCAGGAAGTCGGTGCGTCCGCGCTCCATGAAACGGAGATAGCTCGCGTGGTAGACCACGCCCGACCAGTCTGTGTCTTCGTAGTAGACGCGGACGGGCAGGCGATGGGTGCCGTGATCGAGCGCGCCGGAGAGGTGAGGCGGAGCACCATCCTGCCCTCTCCCCCCTTGTGGGGGAGAGTTGGAGAGGGGGGTATCTGGACGCGGGTCCCCGCTCAGCTCCGTCTCACCTTCGGTGCCGGTACCCCCCTCCCTACCCTCCCCCACAAGGGGGGAGGGGGTCACGGCACGGCCGTTACTCATCCTCGCCCGCCCCGAACAACCCGAACTGCGTCGCGTCCCGGCTCGGCTCCGGCAGGCCGAGATGGCGGAAGGCGTGGGGCGTCAGCACGCGGCCGCGCGGCGTGCGCTGAATGAGCCCGCGCTGGATGAGGAAGGGCTCGATGATCTCCTCGATGGCGTCGCGCGGCTCGGACAAGGCCGCCGCGATGGTCTCGATGCCCACGGGGCCGCCCGAAAAGTTCGTCGCCACCATGGTGAGGTATTTGCGGTCCATCACGTCGAGGCCGACGGGGTCCACGTCGAGGAGGCGGAGCGCGCGGTCGGCGATCTCGCGCGTCACCGTGGGCGAGCCGTCCACGATGGCGAAGTCGCGCACGCGGCGGAGCAAGCGGCCCGCGATGCGGGGCGTGCCGCGGGAGCGCCGGGCGATCTCGTTCGCGCCGTCGTCCGACATGCCGATGCCGAGCACGCGGGCGCCGCGCTTCACGATGCTCTCGAGTTCGTCCACCTCGTAGAACTCAAGCCGGATCGGGATGCCGAAGCGGTCGCGCAAGGGGGTGGTCAGGAGACCCGCACGGGTGGTGGCGCCGACCAGCGTGAACTTCGGCAATTCGATCTTCACCGAGCGCGCGGCCGGGCCTTCGCCGATGATGAGGTCGAGCTGGTAATCCTCCATGGCGGGATAGAGGATTTCCTCCACGGCCGGGTTGAGACGGTGGATCTCGTCGATGAAGAGAACGTCGCGCTCCTCCAGGTTCGTGAGCTGCGCGGCGAGGTCGCCGGCCTTTGCGATCACGGGGCCGGAGGTGGAGCGGAAATTCACGCCGAGCTCGCGCGCCACGATCTGGGCGAGTGTGGTCTTGCCCAAGCCCGGAGGCCCGACGAAGAGCACGTGATCGAGGGCATCGCCGCGGGTTTTCGCGGCGTCGATGAACACCTGCAGATTGGCGCGGGCGGCGCGCTGTCCGGTGAAGTCGGACAGCGCGAGCGGACGCAGGGACGTTTCGAGATCGTCCTCGCGCTTTTCAGGGGTGACGAGGCGGGTCGGGTTGGCCACGGGATGTTCCGATCAGAGAGGTGTCAGCGGGCGAGTTCGCGAAGCCCGAGGCGAATGAGCGTCTTGGCCTCGGCGCCCTCGCCCGCGCTCTTCATGGCGGCGGCAATGGCGGCGGAGGCCTGGATCTGCGGATAGCCGAGATTGACGAGGGCGGAGACCGCATCCGACACCGGCTGCGGCGCGGAGCGGTCCTCCACGGCATCGGTGAGGCGGATGAGCGCCGGATCGACGGAAGCATAGGCCGGCGCCTTGTCCTTCAGTTCCGCCACGATGCGGGCGGCGAGCTTCGGGCCGACGCCGGGCCCGCGCGCCACGCTCGCCTTGTCCCCGGTGGCGATCGCGGTCGCGAGCTGCCCGGGCTCCAGCACCGAGAGGATGCCGAGCGCCACCTTGGAGCCCACGCCCTGCACGGATTGGAGCAGACGGAACCACTCCCGCTCCGCGTCCGAGCGGAAGCCGTAGAGGCGGATCATGTCCTCGCGCACATGCGTCTCGATGGAGAGCGTCGCGGCCTCGCCCAGGGAGGGCAGCTTCTGCAGGGTGCGCGCGGAGCAATGGACCACGTAGCCGACGCCCTGCACGTCCACGATCACGAAGTCCTCGCCATAGGCATCCACGATGCCCTTGAGCTTGCCGATCATCTGTCTGTCCTCGTGAGCCGCTCCGCCGCACCCATGCGTGGGCGCTGACGGCAGCGGCAGCGGTCGGGACGCCTTCGCGCTTGCCGCTTGTTTTTAGGAGTGTTGAGCCCCGTCCGAGCCCGCTCGTCCCCCACGCGGGCAATAGGATTGTCTACCCTCATATAGGATAAAGCAGTCGCAACCGCGAGGCTCGCACGACGTGCCCAAGTGACGCAAGAAGCCGACGCAGGAAGCGTCGTTTCAGACCAACAGGCTCTTGCGCAGGAGGGTGGCCTTGCGGTGGTGGGCGTGGGCGATGGCGATGGCGAGCGCATCGGCCGCGTCGGCGCTTTTCGCGTCCGATTTCGGCAGCAGGATGCGGACCATGGCCTGGACCTGATCCTTCTCGGCGTGACCGACGCCCACCACCGTTTTCTTCACCTGGTTGGCCCCGTACTCGGCCACCGGGATGCCGAGGAGCGAGGGCACGAGGAGCGCCATGGCACGGGCATGGCCGAGCTTGAGGGTGGCCTGCGCGTCCTTGTTGACGAAGGTTTCCTCCACCGCGACCTCATCGGGGGCCCAGGAGGTCACCACCTCCATGATGCGGTCGTGGAGCTGCTTCAGGCGCAGCGCCAGCGACAGGTCCCCGTCCGAGGTCACCACCCCGCAGGCCACGTAGGAGAGCTTCGTGCCCTCGCTCACGATGAGCCCCCAGCCCGTCTTGCGGAGGCCGGGATCGAGGCCGAGGATGCGGATGCGGTCGGTCAAGAAAGGCTCTCCAAAGTCCCCTCTCCCCGCAAGCGGGGAGAGGGGGCTAATCACCCCGCCATCTTCTGCATGAGGGCGTCGGAGATCGCGAAGTTGCCGTAGACGTTCTGTACGTCGTCGTGCTCCTCGAGGGTCTCCATGAGGCGCATGAGCTTCTCGCCGGATTCGTCGTCCACCGCCACGGTGTTCTGCGGTTTCCAGACAAGGGCCGATTTCTTGGGCTCGCCGAAGCGGGCCTCGAGGGTCTTGGTGACCTCGCCCAAGGCCGTCTGCTCGCAATAGATCTCGTGGCCGTCCTCCGACGAGACCACGTCGTCGGCGCCGGCCTCGATGGCGGCTTCGAGCATCGTGTCGGCGTCGGCGACCTCCGCTTTGAACTCCACCACGCCCACGCGATCGAACATGAAGGCGACGGCGCCGGTTTCGGCCAGGTTGCCGCCGCTCTTGGTGAAGTAGGAGCGGATGTCGGAGGCCGTGCGGTTGCGGTTGTCGGTCATGGCCTCGACGATGAGGGCCGCGCCGCCGGGCCCGTAGCCCTCGTAGCGGATCTCGTCGTAGTTCTCGCCCTCGCCGCCCGCGGCCTTGTTGATGGCGCGCTGGATGTTGTCCTTGGGCATGTTCTCGGCCCGGGCCGCGAGGATGGCGGCGCGCAGGCGCGGGTTCATGGCGGGATCGGGCAGGCCCATCTTGGCCGCCACCGTGATTTCGCGGGCGAGCTTGGAGAACAGCTTCGAGCGGATCGCGTCCACGCGACCCTTGCGGTGCATGATGTTCTTGAACTGGGAATGTCCGGCCATCGAGGGCTCCGTTCGGGCCGCGCGCCAGGCGCCGGCGGCCACCGGGTGATCTGATGGCCGGCTTATAGGATGCGACCGGCCCAAGGCAAAGGGCCTTCGCCGGGATCCAGCCCCTCTCCCTCCCTTCAGGGGAGGGGTGTTCGCCGCCAAGCGAGCTCTAGGCCCGATGCTGCAGGATGCGCTTCGCGCAACACCCCACCCCTCCCCCCTCCCCTGAGGGGAGGGGTCACGAGCAGCTTGCCGAGGCGAGACCTAGAACCCGAACCAGCTCGTCAGCGCCGCGGCGGCGAGGTGGTAGGCCGCGCCGGTGACGGCGGCCGTGTAGGCGAAGCCCGCAAAGCCGATGAGCGCGCCGCCGACGAGGAGAAGACCGTCCTCTTCCATGACGGCGATGGAGACGATCACGAGGGCGATGGAGGGCGGGAAGTTGGTGCCCGGGAACGGGATCAGCACCGAGACCGCCACGAGGATGGCGAAGAGCCCGATCATCCGGTCGCCGACGGACGAGAAGAGCCAGGTGTGGCGCGGCTTACAGAAGGCCTCGAGCCGCTGCATCTTGGGCTCGGCGAGGTCGATGAGGCGGCGGAAGGTGGCCACCGACACGGTGCGCCGCAGGATGAAGTCGGGCAGCCAGGGCCGGCGATGGCCGAGCAGCATCTGGATGCCGAAGAGCAGCACCGGCGTGCCGACGACGCCCGCGAGGCCCGGAGGAGCCGGCACGCAGTTCGGCAGGCTGAAGAGGATGAGCACGAAACCGAAGGCGCGCTCGCCGAAGGCCTCCAGGATCTGCCGCAGGGTGATGGTCTCGCCCTCGGCAGCCTCGATCACGGAGCGCAGGACCGCCGAGGCGCTGCGGGGGTGGACGGGGACGCCGCCCCGGCCACGGACGGGCCCCTCTTCCGGGGGAGCAACCCCGGGCTCGGGCGCAACCGACACGTCGGCCGACAGGGACGCCGCGGACGGGCCGTTTGCAACCGCGGGGCCGTCGTTGTCGGCCACAGGCGCGATCTTGGCTGGGCCGTTCGGGGTCATGCGTTCGTCCACGTCCGCCGACGGGGACGCCACGGCCAAGCCGGTTCTGGAGGTCATAGGCGCCTAGATGGGAGGGGATTGCGGCGAAGCAAAGGTATGGGAAGCGCGGCAGGCCCGCCGGGAGCTAAGACCAACGGCGAAGCTGGACCGGTGCGGCAGAGCCGCCACAGGTTCAGTCCCAGAACCGAGGCCAGGTTTCCTCCAGGCCCGGACCGAGGCGCACGGGGGAGACCCGAACCGCGAGGCCGGTGCGATCGTCCGTCTCGACGGCGATGCCGCAGAGCGTTCCCTCCCCGGCGGCCGGTTCGAGGCGGGTGCCCGGCGTCTTCTGCAGGAAGCGGCGCAGGGGTTCATCCCGCTGCATGCCCAGCACCGAATCGTAGTCGCCGCACATCCCCGCATCGGAGAGGTAGGCGGTGCCGGCCGGGAGCACCCGGTGATCGGCGGTGGGCACATGGGTATGGGTGCCGACGACGAGGGAGGCGCGGCCGTCGCAGAAATAGCCCATGGCCTCCTTCTCGCTCGTGGCCTCCGCGTGCATGTCGACGATCACCGCATCCGCGACCTGGCCCAGCGGGCAGGCTTCGAGTTCGCGGTCCACGGCCGCGAAGGGGTCGTCCAGCGGGTCCATGAAGAGGCGGCCCATGGCGTTGACCACGAGCACGCGGCGACCGGAATGGGTGTCGATCAGGTTCGCACCGCGCCCGGGGGTGCCGGGCGGATAGTTCACGGGCCGGATGAGGCGCGGCTGGCGCTCGATGAAAACGAGGGCCTCGCGCTGATCGAAGGAATGGTTGCCGAGCGTGATGGCGTCGGCGCCGGCGGCCAGGACCTCGTCGCAGATCGCCTCCGTGATCCCGAAGCCCCCGGCGGCGTTCTCGCCGTTGATCACCACGCAATCGAGGCGCCAGCGCTCGCGCAAGGCGGGCAGGCGCTCCGTCACCGCGTTGCGGCCCGGCCGGCCCACGATATCGCCGAGGAAAAGGATGCGCATGAGAGGTCTCGAAGGAACGGCCCCTCATGTCAGAGGATCGGCCCGCGTCAAAGCGCTTTTGCGACGCTTACACCCCAAGAGGCTGGCTCACAAAAGCTCATCCCACCCACTCCCTCATCCTGAGGAGGACCGCAGGTCCGTCTCGAAGGAGGGCTCCAGTTCGCTCGCGGGTTCTGGAGCCCTCCTTCG
>JAESFT010000371.1_pt1 | contig 31047 bp, 31 predicted proteins | sample 9269451 | NCBI WGS metagenome assembly JAESFT01 (sample SAMN14502557, study PRJNA617106) | algae metagenome | isolation source: Scytonema hyalinum WJT4-NPBG1 and co-occurring heterotrophs from well... | place: USA: Mojave Desert, Joshua Tree National Park, California | collected 2006-05-25
CCGCGCCTCATCTGCCGATGCACTTTCATCGGGAGCGGGATCAACCCAGATCATGGCGAAACCCTCGTTCTTCGGCCTTCTGCTCATCGCGCCGGCGCTCGCGATGATCGGTGCGTTGTTTCTTTATCCGCTTGGCTTCTCGCTCGCTTCAGCCTTCACGGAGCCGGGAGGCGGGCTGTCGCTCACGCACTTCCAGAAGGCCTACGAGCTCTACTCCACCGACATTCTTTTCACGCTCTTCATCGTCATCGTTTCGACGCTTCTGACGGGACTGTTCGCGATCGTCATCTCGGGGATCCTCACGCTCGGCGAAACGCCCTGGCTCGTGGCCGCCCTGCGCGCGCTCTACCGCTGGCCGCTCTTCATCCCCTTCATCGTCGCGGCTCAGTGCATGAGGACATTCCTCGCCAAGAATGGCCTTATGAACAATTCCTTTGTGGCGCTCGGGCTGATGGAGCCGCTCCAGGCCACGAGCTTTCTCGACTGGCGCGGCATCATCATCACCTTCGTGTGGAAGCAGGTGCCTTTCGTGACGCTCATGCTCGCCGGTGCCATGGCTTCGATCGACCGCGCGACCATCGAGGCGGGACGCAACCTCGGAGCGTCGCGGGTCCGGGTTCTCATCGAACTCGTCCTGCCCCAGGTGGCGCAGACGCTCCTCGTCGGCCTCGTGCTTTCCTTCGTCACCATGCTGTCCGTGCTGTCGGTGCCGATGATGGTCGCAGGCTCTCAGCCCACCATGCTCACGGTCGACATGGCATTCCGAATCAACTCCTACGGCGACTACGCCACGGCCAATGCGCTCGGCGTCATCTCCTATGCCATCGCCGGGACCGTCGCGTGGATCTATCTCCGCCACAGCGTCAAGCGCGAGGTGCAGGCATGAGCGTCGAGACGCAGACCTCATCCGTGCTCCCGCTGCCCAATGAAGCTGCTCGCTCCGAACGCGGCACAAGGGTCTGGGCTCTCGGGTCGACGATCCTGAAAATTGCGGGCCTGGCGATCTTTGCCTTCCTGCTGTTCGGGCCGCTGGCCAATCTGGTCCTGTGGTCCGTGGCGGAGCGGTGGTATACGCCGTTCAAGCTCCCGGTTTCCTACGGTCTACGCTACTGGGAAGTGGTCTTTCGCCCGACAGGCGACGCCATGACGTCCCTGATGACGAGCATCGGGATCGCCTGCCTGACGGTCCTGGTGGCGCTCGCCGTCTCGGTTCCTGCGGGCTATGCTCTCGCCCGCCTCAAGCTGCCTTGGCGCACCGCCCTGATGATCCTGTTCCTGCTGCCTCAGGCCTTTCCGTCGGTGGCGATTTACATCAATGTGGCCCGGGTTTTCTACAGCATCGGACTCACGGGAACCATGACCGGCGTCGTGCTGGTGCACGCGGCCCACGGCCTTGTCTATTCGGTCTGGATCGCAGCCGCGGCCTTCGCGGCGGTCGACCGGGATCTCGAACTCGCCGCCCGTAATATTGGCGCCTCGCCGCTGCGGACCTTTTTCACCGTAACGCTGCCCTTGGCTCTCCCCGGCATAATGGCGAGCGCGATCTTCGTCTTCCTGGAATCGCTTGACGAATTCACCGGGACCTTCTTCGTCGGCGTCCCCCAGGTGACGACACTCCCGCTCCTCCTTTACAACGCCAGCATGGGCGGCAACTACCAGATCGCCTCGATCACGGCTCTCATCCTGCTTGTGCCGTCTGTCGTGTTCATGCTCGTCATCGAGCGCTTCCTGAAGGCCGACGTGCTCAGCAAGGTCGGTCAGTGAGGCATCGGAACGGCATGGTCAGAATCATCACCTGGAACATTCAGTGGGGCCTAGGCATCGATGGGGCGGTCGATCTCCGGCGAATCGTGAACGAGGCCCGCACGATTGCAGATTTCGATGTGCTCTGCCTTCAGGAGGTTTCGGACAATTTTCCGGCCCTCCGAGGCAACGACGGGGAAAACCAATTCGCCGAGCTGGCACGGCTCCTGCCGGGTTACACGGCCGTGGAGGGCGTGGCCCTCGATGTTCCAGACGGGGCAGGGGGGCGTCGCCGCTTCGGCAACATGATTCTGTCTCGCCTGCCGGTGGCCCAGGTGCTGCGATACACGCTGCCGTGGGAGGCCGCGGCCACCCGCAACATGCCACGCCTCCTGATCGAGGCGGTTGTCGAAGCGCCCTCAGGGCCCCTGCGGGTGATGACCACTCACTTGGAATACTCCTCCGACAGGCTCCGGCAGGCACAGGTCGAGGGTATTCGCGAAGCCCATCGCACGGCCTGCGAGCGCGTCACGACGGCCCGTGAGGACGGACCGGGAACCTACGCCCGGCTTCCCACCTCCGCGTCGGCCGTTCTGACCGGCGACTTCAACATGCGTCCACCCGATCCGTCGAAGCGACGGATCTCGGAGACCTTTGGCAACGGAGTGCCGGCTCTCCTTGATGCATGGCAGGTTGCCCACGGCGCGGATCCACACCCGACCTCGTTCTGCCTCTTCGAACAGTCGAACGGACCGCCGCATTGCTGTGACTTCGTATTCGTGACCGAAGATATCGCGTCCAAGGTCCGACGGATCGATTACAACCAGGAGACGCAAGCCTCTGACCATCAACCGGTGCTTCTGGAGCTCGATCTGTGAGGCGCGTGCCACTCGCTGCCGTGAGTGCGCCTCTGCGCGGGCAAGCACATGAGGGAGGCTAACGCAGGCCACTCGTTTGATGTCGATCGGCTGGGCCACCTGCCGTCATGTATTCGGCCCCGACTGCGGCGGCACCAGCCGTCGCACTCCTGGCGAATATGGAGAGCTCCGATCCGAGTGTGTTGCGCAGCACATCGACACTACGCAGCTGGCCCTACTGTGAGACGAATTCGATCAGGGGCTCTCAACAGCTTTGTCCGCCCCTCGGTAAGCCGAAGGGGGGGTAGGGTGACTCAAGGAAAATCGTCGACAAATTCGGGCCGGCTGAGTGCGGCGGAGTGGGCCATCGTCGCGAGCTCCTTCGCATTCATCGCGCTCTGGCTCGGAATCTCATTCACCTGACCGGCCGCTCCAAGATGCGGGGAGCCGGGACGAGACTGCCGTTCTTCGCCCGATGCTTCGAACGTGTGCGGATATAGGCCTCATCTGCCGGCCATCTATACGGGCCATCACAAGCAAAAAGCCGCCTGATGAGGCGGCTTTCTAGACAGTCGGACAATCCGGAAGCTAAGCGATTACTTAATCTTGGCTTCCTTGAACTCGACGTGCTTCTTAGCGACCGGATCGTACTTCTTGAAGCTGAGCTTCTCGGTCATCGTGCGCGAGTTCTTCTTCGTCACGTAGAAATAGCCCGTGTCGGCGGTGGAGACGAGCTTCACTTTGATCGTTGCGGCTTTGGCCATGGTCGGGACCTCTTGTTCGGTTCAGGCGCTCGGTTGGCCCGACGGCCTAGCCGAAACGCAAAGGCCGGGCGAACCCGGCCGGAAAATCGTGCCGTTCCCATGCCTGATTATCGGGTGGCAGTCAAGGGCGGAGGGTGGATCCCTCGTACTTTCCAGGCCTAGCCTGGCGAGCCACGGATCGGGGCTCAGACGGGTCGCGCCTGTTAGAGCAATTCCCTAACGAAACGGCCACGCTGCTGGTGGAAGAACGGAACCGGCAGCTGATGGCCGAAGCCGGCGGCGATCCTAGCCTCCAGCTCGCCCAGGATCACCGTCGTGATCGGCGGCAGGTCGAGGGCCTTGGCCTGGGGAAGGGTGACCCAGGCGAGTTCCACGAGTTCCGCCTCCGGCCCGACGACGCCCGGGACCTCCTCGGCGATGGCCGTCCGGTCGACGGCAAAGAACCGGGTGTCGAACCGCCTCACGCGTTTCGGCGGCGTAATGGCTCGTCCGATGAAATGCAGCGCTTCCAAATCTGGAAAGACGCCCCTCTCCCGGAAGGCGGCCCAAGCGGTGCCCGCGGGAACGCTTTCCGGTGCGCCGTAATCCCGGGTGCCAAGCAGCAGGCCCGTCTCCTCGAAAGTCTCGCGGATGGCGGCGAGCGCCAGGGCGCGACTGCGCTGGGCCGAGGGACGGGTCACCCGAGCCATGAGCGCCTGCTCGGCGCGCAGGTGGAGAGCGCCGGCAACCGTCATCGACCGGTCTCCGGGCTCGATCCGTCCGCCGGGGAAGACGAACTTGCCCGGCATGAATTTCAGGCCCTCGTGGCGCTTGCCCATGAGGACCTTCGGGTTTCTGCCCTTGCGGTCGATGATGATGAGGGTCGCGGCGTCGACGGGACGGAGAGTCGGGAGCTTCGGGTTGGTCTCAGCGGAAACGAGGCGATCCATCCTCGCCAGGGTCTCGGTATCCGTCACGTCCATTGTCCTCATCGGCGTTCTTCTTGGCTCGGGCGGCGCCGAAGCCATGGATACCTAGCGCGTATTGCAGACCCACGACAGCGCCTTTTACCGGCTGGAGCAGGGCGAGGCACAGAACCAGCGTCAGGGCCGGCCAGGTCGCCAGATGCACCCATAGAGGCATCTCGAGCTTGGTCTCGGTCATGAGGATGCCGTAGCCGATCAGGTGCCCGACGATGAAGATCACGAGATAGGGCGGCAGGTCGTCGGCCCGGTGGTGGTGAAACTCCGTCCCGCAGACCTCGCAATGATCCACAACCTTCAGGAAACGCCCGAAGAGCCGACCTTTGTTGCAGGCAGGGCAGCGACCCAGAAATCCGCGCCTCATGGCTGGGATGACCTTCACCTCGTCCGGGGCTGCCGGAGAGGTCGTCTCGACCGTCAAAGACATTCTCGATCCTTCAATCAGGCTCGTCCGCGCCGCTTGACCTTCACGCGCGTGGGTGAACGACCTTTGGGAGCAGCCCCGACGCTCGGCCTTGGGCCGCGTGGCGGACGCTTCCCGCCTCTCTTGGAGGGGTCGCTCCTTCCGGTGAAGCGTCCCTTGGTAAGAATCTCGAAACGCAGGGCGCCGGCCACGGGCGCCGCCTCCACCAGGCGCACCTCCACCTTGTCCCCGAGACGATAGGTTTCACCCGTATCGTCGCCGCGCATGGAGTGGGTTTTCTCGTCGTAGCGATAGTAGTCGTCCCCGATGGTGGCGGCCGGAACGAAGCCGTCGGCTCCGGTCTCGCTCAGCTTGATGAAGAGCCCCGCCTTCGACACGCCCGAGATCTGTCCGTCGAATATGGCCCCGATCCGGTCGGCAAGGAAGTGCGCGATCAGGCGGTCGATTGTCTCACGCTCCGCCGCCATGGCGCGGCGTTCGGCCGCCGAAATCTTGGCGCTGATTTCGATCAGCTCGGCCCGGGTGGTGTCCGGCGGCAGGCCGTCTTTGCCGAGCTTGAGCGCCGCGATCAGGGCGCGGTGGACGATGAGGTCCGCATATCGGCGGATAGGTGAGGTGAAATGGGCGTAGCGGCGCAGATTCAGGCCGAAATGGCCGTAATTCTCGGCCGAGTATTCGGCTTGAGACTGCGAGCGCAGCACCACCTCGTTGATGAAGAGCTGGTGCTCCGTGTCCTCGACGCTTCGCAGGATCCGGTTGAACAGCTCCGGCTTCAGCGCGCCCTGGCTCGGAAGCTTGAGGCCGACGGAGGCGAGCACCTCGCTCAGGGCCCGCATCTTCTCCAGCGATGGTTCGTCGTGAACCCGGTAGATCAGATCGGAATCGACCTTCTCCAGGCTCTCGGCGGCCGCGACGTTCGCGAGGATCATGAACTCCTCGATGAGCCGATGGGCCTCGAGCCGCTCGGGGACGAAGACCCGGTCCACGGTGCCGTCGGGATTGAGCACGATCTTGCGCTCGGGCAGGTCGAGAAACAGGGGCTCGCGGACGTCGCGAGCTCTTTTGACGAGCTCGTAGCCGGCCCAGAGCGGCTTCAGGATCGTGTCGAGGATCGGCCGCGTGACCTCGTCCGGTCGGCCGTCGATGGCGGCCTGGGCCTGGGCATAGGAGAGCTTCTCGGCCGAGCGCATCATGATGCGATGGAAGCTGTGGCGAAGTTTCCGCCCGTCGGGGCCGATCACCATGCGCACCGCGAGGGCTGGGCGGTCCTCCCGGGGCCTCAGGGAACACAGATCGTTGGAGATGCGCTCCGGCAGCATGGGCACGACCCGATCCGGGAAATAAACCGAGTTTCCGCGCTCCTGCGCTTCCCGGTCCATGGCGGAGCCGGGGCGCACATAGGCCGCCACGTCGGCGATTGCGACGGTGAGGATGTAGCCGCCCGCATTGCTCGGATCGTCATCCGGCACCGCATGGATCGCGTCGTCATGGTCCTTGGCATCCGGCGGGTCGATGGTGATGAGAGGCAAGGTGCGCCAGTCCTCGCGATCATCGAGGGAGACGGGTCTGGCGGTTTCCGCCTCCTCCAAAACCGCCTTCGGAAACTCATTGGGGATGCTGTGGGCGTAAATCGCGATGAGGCTGATGGCCTTCTCGGATTTGATCGTCCCGAGGCGCTCCTTCACCTTGGCGGTGGGCAGGCCGAAACGGCCGTGTTTGACGACCGATACCGAGACCAGATCGCCGTCCCGCGCCTCGCCCTCGTCGCCCGGCCTGATCTGCAATTCCTGCTCGCGGGCCTTCTTGTCCACGGGCAGGAGCCGGCCGCCGCCTTCCGGCACGGCCCGGAAGAGGCCGAGCACCTGCGCCTGCTTCTTGGCGATGATCTTGGTCACGCGGCCGGAATAGCGGTGAATGTCGCCGGGCTTGAGGGGTTCGACGCGCAGCAGGGCCCGGTCTCCGACCCCCGCCACCGGCATGCCCGGACGCGGCTTGCGCGGCGACAGAATGATGATCGTCGGGACGGACCCATGCTCTTCCTCGTCCCATTCCGTCGGGACTGCGATCAGCTCTCCGTCCCGGTCCCGCTTGATGACGTCCGCGAGAACGACCGGCGGGAGCTGGCCCGCCTTGTGGACGGCCTTACCCCGACGGTCGACGATTCCGTCGATCTCCAGGTCCTTGAGGACCTGCTTCAGCCAGATCCGATCACTGCCCTTGATGCCGAACTGCTGCGCGATCTCCCGCTTGCCCACCTTGCCCTGCGCGTGGGTGATGAAGGAGACGATGTCCTCGCGGGAGGGGAGGGTGGCGGATGGGTCAGCTTTCGGATGCTTGGGCAAGGGGAATGCTCGTCGGGTTCACAGGATCTTGTCGCATGCAAGCTTGGCCACGGCTAGTCTGCCCGGCCCATGCTGAAGACTCCCGTATGGGGCAAGAGATCCATGTAAGGCTGACGCCGGAGGGCTAAAAAATAAGGCCCCGATAACGGAGCCTTTGAGGGACCGGCCCGTGGGGGCAGAATGAGCCGGTGAGTTCATAAAACGCCTCGGACCCGGGTTGGTTCCGGCCTTTTCTGAAAAATTTTCAAAAAAGTTTCGGTAGCGTTTTCTGTGGTCTGGCAGGCTCGCTTCAGACGGTTACCCTGACCCTGCGGCATCCTCTCTCGTCATGGCCGTCCCCGAACCTGATCCGGCGGCGGCCATCCTGATTGTCCAAGCACAGCGCGTTCCGCATTCGGATCACCGGCACAAGGCCGGTGACGATGTCGGAAATGGCCGCTCCGCGCTAACCGACTAGATATCCAGGTCGGCCTCGTCGGCGAAAGCGGCGCGCTCCTGGATGAAGGCGAAACGGGCTTCGGGCTTGTTGCCCATCAGGCGTTCCACGGCGTCGCTGGCCTCAGGCTTGTCGTCGGCCTCCACGACCACTTTGAGAAGCAGGCGCTTCTTCGGATCCATGGTGGTTTCCTTCAACTGAGCCGGCAGCATCTCGCCAAGGCCCTTGAAGCGGCCGATCTCGACCTTGCCGTTGCCCTTGAAGACCGTCTTCATGAGCTTCTCCCGATCCGCATCGTCACGGGCATAAGCCGATTTCGAGCCTTGGGTCAGCCGGTAGAGGGGTGGGACCGCCAGATACAGATGCCCGTCGTCGATGAGCTTGGGCATCTGCCGATAGAAGAAGGTGATCAGCAGCGAGGCGATGTGGGCGCCGTCCACGTCCGCGTCGGTCATGATGATGACCTTCTCGTAGCGCAGATCTGCGGACTTGTAGTGGGAGCCCATGCCGCAGCCCAGCGCCTGGATGAGAGCTGCTGGTTCTGGTGCAGCTTCTCCCGGCCGGCCGAGGCCACGTTCAGGATCTTGCCGCGCAAGGGGAGCACGGCCTGGGTGGCGCGGTCGCGCGCCTGCTTGGCGGAGCCGCCGGCCGAGTCGCCCTCGACGATGAAGAGCTCCGAGCCTTTGGCGCCGGCGTTGGAACAATCCGCCAGCTTGCCGGGCAGGCGCAGCTTGCGGGTCGCGGTCTTGCGGGCGACCTCCTTCTCCTGGCGGCGGCGCAGGCGCTCCTCGGCCCGGTCGATGACCCAGTCGAGCAGCTTGTTAGCCTGCTGCGGCGCCGCCGCGAGCCAATGGTCGAAGGTGTCGCGGATCGCGTTCTCGACGATGCGGCCGGCCTCGACCGTCGCCAGCTTGTCCTTAGTCTGGCCCTGGAACTCGGGCTCGCGGATGAACACCGACAGCATGGACGCGCAGGTCGCCATCACGTCGTCGGTGGTCACCGCCGCCATGCGCTTCGACTGACCCACGCGCTCGGCATGTTCGCGAAGAGCGCGCAGGAGCGCGATGCGCAGGCCGTTCTCATGGGTGCCGCCCTCTGGGGTGGGCACTGTATTGCAGTATGAGGTCGAGAACCCGTCCTCATTCGCCATCCAGGCGACCGCCCATTCCAGGGAGCCGTGGCTGCCCGGCTTGGTGATCTTACCGGAGAAAATCTGGTCGGTGACCAGTTCCTTCCCCTCGATGTCGTGGAGCAGGTAGTCCTTCAGGCCGTTGGGGAACTTGAAGGTCGCTTCCGCCGGAACGTTCTCGATGCCCTCGATCAGGGATGGGGCGCATTTCCAGCGGATCTCGACGCCGCCGAACAGATAAGCCTTGGAGCGGGCCATCTTGAACAGGCGGCGGGGCTGGAAATGGGCATCCTTGCCGAAGATCTGCCAATCGGGCTTGAAGCGCACCTTGGTGCCGCGCCGGTTGAGCACGCGGCCGACGGTCTCGAGCTTGCCCTGCGGAAGGCCGCGGGCGAAGACCTGTCGGTAGAGGGTCTGGCCACGGGCCACCTCGACCTCCAGGATCTCGGAAAGGGCGTTGACGACCGATACGCCGACGCCGTGCAGGCCGCCCGAGGTCTCATAGACCTTCGAATCGAACTTACCGCCGGCATGCAGAGTCGTCATGATGACTTCGAGGGCGGACTTCTTCGGAAACTTCGGATGCGGATCGACCGGGATGCCGCGTCCGTTGTCGATCACGGAGAGCCAGCCGCCCTCCTCCAGCTCCACCTCGATGAAGGTGGCGTGACCGGCCACCGCCTCGTCCATGGAGTTGTCGATCACCTCGGCAAAGAGATGGTGGAGGGCCTTCTCGTCGGTGCCCCCGATATACATCCCAGGACGCCGGCGGACGGGCTCGAGCCCCTCCAGCACTTCGATGGCCGAAGCGTCATAGCCAGCTTCCCCGGGCGTTCCCTGTTGGGGCGTGGGCCGGGATACTTTCACGGCAGCGTTGCGGGCCGAGGCAGGCGCGGCGCGCTTGGCGGCTGCGCCCCCGAAGAGATCGTCATTGTCTGTCATTGGGACCTTGGTCCGGGATGATGATTCGCGTTTCTTTACACTATTTCTCATTCCGTTTTTATACGAGAACAAAACGGAAACGGGAAGGGCAGTTTGCTGTCGCGAGCGACAAAAGTGAAATCAGGTTAGAGCGTAAAGGTTACCAACGCTTCCCTCTAAAGGATGTCTTTCCGGTGTCACAAGGAACTGTTTAAATTCCATTCACGTTGGAAAGGTTAAGCACGAGCTTAATGGGAGATACGGGCGTGACGACGCGGACGACCTTGGGACCGGCACAGAAGCTTCACCTGGACCGCGCCGCGCGCAACGCCGGCGAGGCCTTCGCCTTCGACGAGCCGGATATGACGCCTGTCGCGCACCGCTCCTACGGGTCGAGCCTGATCTGGATCTCCATGGCGGCCGTTGCGGTGCTCGGGCTCGGCCTCGTCCTCTAATCGTCCTCGTCGGAGCCGTTGCCCCTGCCGAAGATCCGGATCAGGAGCTCCTCGATACGCTTCCCATAGGTCAGCAAAAAGAGCGTGACCAAGGTGCCCATGATGGTGATGAACCAGGCGCCCAAACCCGCCGTCACGCCGAGGCCGGCCGCAATCCAGACTGTCGCTGCCGTCGTCAGGCCCTGAACCTCCATCTGGTCCCGTCCGCGGAGAATCGCTCCTGCACCCAGAAAGCCCAGGCCCGTCATGATGCCCTGTACGACACGGCTGACGGCATCCTGGCCGAAGTGGAGCCCCTCGTAGACCGAGCCCGACAGGATCACCAGGGCGGAGCCGAGGGCGACGAGGCCCAGAGTCCGCATCCCGATCGGCTTGTTGTGGATGTCCCGGTTGATCCCGACCGCCATCCCGGCGATCGCCGCGCCGCACAGGCGCAGCATCATCTCGATCTGATCGGCATATTCCACCGAGAGCCAGGACAGCCACTCCCGCATGGGGATCAACCTGCCTTGGCGGTCTTCTTGGCTGCGGCCTTCTTTGCCGCCGGCTTCTTAGCGGCCGTTTTCTTCACCGCTGTCTTGGCGGCAGCTTTCTTCGCTGCCGGTGCCTTGGCTGCAGCCTTCTTGGCCGGGGCCTTGCGGCCGCGAGCCGACTTCTTTGCGGGACCGGCGGCCCGGCGGGCCTTCAGAAGTTCAATCGCCTCGTCCAGCGTCACCGCTTCCGCAGCAAGGGTCCGCGGCAGGGTCGCGTTGGTCTCGCCATCGGTCACGTAGGGGCCGAACCGTCCGGCCTTTACCACGATGGGCTTGCCGGATTCCGGGTCGTCGCCCAGTGGCCGGCCCGGGTCGGCTGCGCCGCGGCGGGCGCCGCCTCCGCCGCTCTCTTTCGTAACGATCAGGTCGATGGCGCGGTTCGCGCCGATCTCCAGCACGTCGTCGCCGGGGCCTAGATTGGCATAGGTCTTGCCGTGCTGAACGTAAGGACCGTAGCGCCCGATGCTCACCAGGATCGGCTCGCCCGATTCCGGATGGGTCGCCACCTGCCGGGGCAGGGCCAGGAGTTTCAGGGCCTTCTCCAAGTCGACCAGGGCCGGAGACAGCCCCTTGGGGAGCGACGAGCGCTTGGGCTTCTCGCCTTCGCCGAGCTGGACGAAAGGTCCGAAGCGGCCGTCGCGAAGGGTGACCTCCAGGCCCGTCTCGGGATCCGTCCCCAGCACCTTCACGCCAGGCTGGCCGCCGTTCTCCGACGAGCCCTCGCCGTCGCCATCCACGCCATTGGCCGCGAGCTGGCGGGTGTACTTGCACTCCGGGTAGTTCGAGCAGCCGATGAAGGAGCCGAACTTGCCGAGTTTCAGCGAGAGCTGCCCCGTGCCGCAATTCGGGCAGGTGCGCGGGTTCGAGCCGTCGCCCTTGTCCGGGAAGATGTGCGGGCCGAGCAGATCGTTGAGGGCGTCGAGCACCTCCGTGGTGCGCAGTTCCTTCGTCTCGCCGATGGCGGCCGAGAAGTCGCGCCAGAAGTCGCGCAGCACCTGCTTCCAATCGATCTCGGAGTTGGAGATCCGGTCGAGCTGTTCCTCCAGATCGGCCGTGAAATCGTATTCCACATAACGACGGAAGAAGCTCTCCAGGAATGCCGTGACGATGCGGCCCTTGTCCTCGGGCACGAGCCGCTTCTTCTCGATCCGCACATATTCGCGGTCGCGGAGGGTCTGCAGCACCGCCGCATAGGTGGAGGGACGGCCGATGCCGAGCTCCTCCATGCGCTTCACGAGAGAGGCCTCGGAGTAGCGCGGCGGCGGCTCGGTGAAGTGCTGGGTCGCGTTGATCCGGCGGCGTTCCAGAGGATCGCCCGCCTTCATCGGGGGCAGGCGTCCCTCGTCCTCGTCCGCCTCGTCGTCCTTGCTCTCGTTGTAGAGCGTGAGGAAGCCATCGAACTTGATCACCTGGCCGGTGGCGCGCAGATCGAGCCGGCGCGGGCCGACCTGGGCGGCGATGTCGGCCGTGGTGCGCTCCAGCTCCGCCGACTCCATCTGGCTGGCGATCGTGCGGGTCCAGATCAGGTCATAGAGGCGGGCCTGCTCGGGCTCCAGGTACTTGGCCACCTGTTTCGGCAGGCGGCCCATATCCGTCGGACGCACGGCCTCGTGGGCCTCCTGGGCGTTCTTGGCCTTGGTGGTGTACTTGCGCGGCGCGCCCGGCACGTAGCGGTCGCCGTATTCCTTGCCGATCACCCGGCGGGCCGCCTGCACGGCCTCGGGCGCCATGTCGACGCCGTCGGTACGCATATAGGTGATGAGGCCGACCGTCTCGCCGCCGATGTCGACACCCTCGTAGAGGCGTTGCGCGATGCGCATGGTCTGGGCCGGAGCCAGTCCGAGCTTGCGCGAGGCCTCCTGCTGCAGGGTCGAGGTGGTAAACGGCGGGTAGGGATGGCGCTTGGCGGGCTTGGCCTCGATGTTCGCAACCGAGAAGGTTGCGAGCTCCAGGTCCTTCTTAAACGCTTCCGCATCCTTGCCGTTGCCGATGTCGAGGCGCTGGATCTTCTTGCCGTCTGCGCCGACGAGGCGCGCGTCGAACACGCCGCCGTCCTTGGTGGCCAGCGTGGCGATCAGAGACCAGTATTCCTTCGGCTTGAAGGTCTCGATCTCGAGCTCGCGGTCGCAGACGAGGCGAAGCGCCACCGATTGCACGCGGCCGGCGGAGCGGGCTCCGGGAAGTTTGCGCCAAAGCACGGGGGAGAGGGTGAAGCCTACGAGATAGTCGAGGGCGCGGCGGGCCAGATAGGCATCGACCAGGGCCTGGTCGATCTGGCGCGGGTTACGCAGCGCCGTCTGCACTGCGTCCTTGGTGATGGCGTTGAAGGTCACGCGCTCGACGGGCAGATCCTTGAGGACGCGCTTCTCCCGCAGGGCCTCCAGCACGTGCCAGGAAATGGCTTCGCCTTCGCGGTCCGGGTCGGTGGCGAGGATGAGCTTTTCGGCCCCTTTGACCGCCTTGGCGATGTCGGAGACCCGCTTCGAGCCCCTGTCCTCAAGCGTCCAGATCATGCGGAAATCGGCCTCCGGGTCGACCGAGCCGTCCTTGGCGGGCAGATCGCGGATATGCCCGAAGGAGGCCAGGACCTCGTAATCCTTGCCGAGATATTTGTTGATCGTCTTGGCCTTCGCAGGCGACTCGACGACGAGGACTTTCATGGACGACTTCCTAAAAGCGGGAGCAGGCGGACGCCCCGTCGCCAGGGCGAGAACGCCGGTCAGCCCCTGACCGGCGCAGGGCGGGATAAGTGGTTGATGATGGCCGACAAGTCAAATCAGACTTGTCCGTACGTTCCCTATATGGCCACGAATGACCGCTCCAACAAGGGATTCACCGCCTCCCCGAGGTCGTTGGCACCGATCATCCGGCAAGGGGCGGCAAGGCGGGTCAGGGCATAGGACTCGGTGATAGGAGGCGGCGCCGCGCGGGCGAGGGCCGCTGTCGCGGCCAGGGTGAAAAGGCGTTCGGCCACGAATCTGGCCTTCGCCTCGGGATCAGGGGATTGAAGGGCGAGGACGATGTCCCGGGCCGCTTCCGAGGCGCCCGGAAGGCCGGCAACATCTGCCATCAGGCGCTCCAGGACGGAGGCCGCGACCTCCGGCTCCCGGTTCTCGGCGCGCAGGATGTCCAGGGCGATCACGTTGCCGGATCCCTCCCAGATCGCGTTGACCGGCGCTTCCCGGTAGAGGCGGGGCAGGGCGCTCTCCTCCACATAGCCGTTGCCGCCGAGGCACTCCATGGCCTCGTAAAGCAGGCGAGGAGCGGCCTTGCAGATGCCGAACTTGGCGGCAGGCGTGACGAGGCGGGCGTAGGCTGCCTCGCCGCTGTCGCCTTGCTGAAGGTCGAAGCTGCGTGCCGCCCGTAGGGCGAGCGCCGTCATGGCCTCGCTCTCGATCGCGAGGTCCGCCAGCACCATCCGCATGGCTGGCTGGTCGAGGAGCCTCCTCTGGAAGACGTTGCGGTGCCGGGCATGGTGCACAGCCAGCGCCAGACCCATCCGCACGAGGCCGGCCGAAGCCACGGCGCAGTCGAGGCGTGTCAGCTGCACCATCCCGATGATGGTGCGCACTCCGCGGCCTTCCTCGCCGATTCTCCAAGCAAAGGCATCCTGGAACTCGACCTCCGAGGAGGCATTCGAACGGTTGCCGAGCTTGTCCTTCAGGCGCTGCAGGCGGAGGGCATTGAGCGTGCCGTCGGGCCGGAACCGGGGCACGAGAAAGCAGGTAAGCCCACCGGTCGCCTGGGCCAGCACAAGGAAGGCGTCGCACATGGGGGCCGACATGAACCATTTGTGCCCCGTGAGGACGTACTCGTCCCCACCTTTCGGAATGGCACGGGTCGTGTTGGCCCGGACATCGGTGCCTCCCTGTTTTTCGGTCATGCCCATGCCGAGGGTGACGGCCGTTTTCTCCCAGAAGGGAATGAAGCGCGAATCGTAATCCCGCGAGCGGATCCGCGGGAGCCACTCGGCGAGCCGCCCCGGGGAGGCCGCAAGCGCCGCCACCGACGCGTGGGTCATGGTGATGGGGCAGACATGGCCGCTCTCGACGCCTGCCGCCGTATAGAGCCTTGCCGCCCTGGCCACATGGGCATGGCCGGTCTCGGGTTCTTCCCAGGTCGAGGCGTGAAGGCCGTCCTCCATGCTGGCCCGCATGAGCAGATGGTAGGCCGGGTGGAACTCCACCGCGTCGATCCGGTAGCCCCTGGAATCGTGGCTGCGCAGCTTCGGCGGATTCTCGTTGGCGAGACGGCCGATGTCGAGCCTTTCAGCCGATCCCCATGCCTCACCGAAGGAGGCCAGGCCTTCGGTTTCCGCGTCGACGCCGTTGGCTTTCAACGCGTCGAGCAGGGGCCGGTTGGCCGTGATCAGGTTCACGTCGCCGAACGGCGGTGTCTGGTTGAGGACGTCATGGGTTTCGAACATGGTCATGGCCATCGCCCCTCACAGCACAATCCTTGTTTATTCTAGCGTTGAACGGCGTGTCGCGTAGAGAGCCTGCTTGCCGCCGTTTCCCGGAGCGCCTATAGCCATCGCTTTAAGATGACTGACGCCCCCCGATCCGTTTTCCCCCACCGGCACCTCCTCGGCATCGAGGGGCTGTCTCCCTTGGACATTCAGGCGCTTCTCGATCTGGCCGACGAGCAGGTCGAGGTGAGCCGGCAGGTCGAGAAGAGCAAGTCGAGCCTGAAAGGCCGGACTCAGATCAACCTCTTCTTCGAAGCCTCCACCCGCACGCAATCCTCTTTCGAGATTGCCGGCAAGCGGCTCGGCGCCGACGTGATGAACATGCAGGTCGCCTCGTCGTCGGTGAAGAAGGGCGAGACGCTCATCGACACGGCCGTGACCCTGAACGCCATGCGGCCGGACATCATCGTCGTGCGCCATCACGCGGCGGGGGCGGTGCATCTGCTCGCGCGGAAAGTCGATTGCGCCGTTGTCAATGCGGGCGACGGTGCGCACGAACATCCGACCCAGGCGCTGCTCGATGCACTTACCATCCGCCGCAACAAAGGACGGATCGAGGGCCTAACCGTCGCGATCTGCGGCGACATCCTCCATTCGCGGGTGGCGCGTTCGAACATGATCCTGCTGGCCGCCATGGGCGCGAGGGTGCGCCTCGTCGCCCCTTCGACCCTGCTGCCGCCCGGCATCGCGCGCCTTGGGTTTGAAACCTTCACCAACATGGAGAAGGGCCTGAAGGATGTGGACATCGTCATGATGCTGCGCCTGCAACGCGAGCGCATGAACGGTTCCTTCGTGCCATCCGTAAAGGAGTATTTCCGCTTCTACGGGCTCGACCAGGAGAAGCTCTCCTACGCCAAATCCGACGCGCTCGTGATGCATCCGGGGCCGATGAACCGAGGCGTGGAGATTTCATCGGACGTGGCGGACGGGGCGCAGTCGCTCATCCGCGAACAGGTCGAAATGGGCGTTGCCGTCCGCATGGCGGTGCTGGAGGCTCTGGCGAGCCATCTGCCGAACCGGTGAGAGGCGTCATGAGCGATCAACCTATCCTCTTCAAGAATGCCCGTCTCATCGACCCGGCCAGCGACCGTGAGGAGCGCGGCGGGGTGTTGGTGCGCGACGGCGTGATCCAGGCTGTCGGATCGCAGGTGACTGAGGCCGCCGACGCGCAGGCGATCGATTGCGGCGGTCATGTGCTGGCCCCCGGCCTCATCGACATGCGCGCCTTCATCGGCGAGCCCGGAGGGCCGTATCGCGAGACGTTGAAGAGCGCCGGCGAGGCGGCTGCTGCGGGCGGCGTCACCACCGTGGTGTCCATGCCCGATACCAGCCCGGCGCTCGACGATCCGGCGGTCATCGATTTCATCGTGCGCCGCGCGCGCGATACATCGGTCGTCAACATCCGCCCCGCCGCCGCTCTGACGAAGGGTTTGGAGGGGCAGGAGATGGCGGAGATCGGACGCCTCAAGGAAGCCGGCGCGATCGCCTTTACGGACGGGGCACGCTCGGTCACGAACGCGCAGGTGATGCGGCGGGCGCTCACCTACGCGCGCGACTTCGACGCGCTGATCATCCATCACGTGGAAGATCCCGACCTCGTCGGCCAGGGCGTAATGAACGAGGGCGAGTTCGCGTCCCGGCTTGGGCTGCCCGGCATTCCGCGCGAAGCCGAGACGGTGATGCTCGAGCGCGACATTCGCCTCGTGCGCCTCACGGGCGGGCGCTACCACGCGGCAATGATTTCCTGCGCCGATTCGGCGGAGATCGTGCGGGGCGCGAAGGAGAAGGGGCTGCCCGTCACCTGCGGCGTGTCCATCAACCACCTGGCGCTCAACGAGAACGACATCGGCGATTACCGCACCTTCCTGAAGCTCTCGCCGCCCCTGCGCCACGAGGACGACCGGCAGGCGATGATCGAGGCGCTGGCCGACGGCACTGTCGACGTGATCGTCTCGGACCACAATCCACAGGATGTGGAAAACAAGCGGCTGCCCTTCGCCGAGGCGGCCAACGGGGCCGTCGGGCTCGAGACGCTGCTCTCGGCGGGGCTACGGCTCGTCCATTCCGGCCGCCTCTCCCTGCCCGGGCTCCTGCGCGCCATGTCCACGAAACCCGCCGAAATCCTTGGCTTGCCGGGCGGGCGGCTCACCGTCGGCGCTCCGGCCGACCTCATCGTCTTCGATCCCGATGCGCCCTACGTGCTCGACAAGCGCCAGCTCAGGTCGCTGTCGAAGAACTCGCCCTTCGACGAGGCCCGTCTGGAAGGGCAGGTGATGATCACAATGGTTGCCGGCAGGGTGGTGTTTCAACGCGATACGATGTAACGAGAGCTCAATGTCTGACGAAGCCAACCTTCTCTACCTGCTGGCCGCCCTGATCTTCGGCTATCTTCTGGGCTCGATCCCGTTCGGCCTGATCTTCACCCGCATGGCAGGCTTGGGCGATGTGCGCAAAATCGGCTCCGGCAACATCGGCGCCACCAACGTGCTGCGGACAGGCCGGAAGGGGCTGGCAGCGGCGACACTCCTGGCGGATGCCCTGAAAGGCACCGCCGCGGTGCTGATCGCCGCGCAGTGGGGGCCGCAATTCGCGACGCTCGCGGCACTCGGCGCCTTCCTGGGCCACCTCTTCCCCGTGTGGCTCCAGTTCAAGGGCGGCAAGGGGGTTGCCACCTTCATCGGCGTTCTGATCGGCCTCAAGCCCCTGGCGGCCCTCATCTTCTGCCTGATCTGGCTCGGGGTGGCCTTCGCCTCCAAGTACTCCTCTCTTTCCGCCCTGATCGCCAGCGCCGCGACGCCCGTCGTGCTGTGGCTCCTGGGCGAGCCCGGAATGGCCGGGATGGCGATTATCCTCGTGGCGCTTCTGTGGTGGAAGCACAGCCAGAACATCAGCCGCCTTCTGGCCGGGACCGAAGGCAAGATCGGCCAGAAGGGATAATTCATGATCCTGACGGATGAGCAGCGTCTCGACTGGCTTCGCCTCATCCGTTCGGAAAACGTGGGCCCGCGCACCTTCGGGGCCCTGATCAATCAATATGGTGGAGCGGCGGGCGCCCTGGAGGCTCTGCCTGACCTCGCCCGCCGCAGCGGGCGCCTGATGCTGAAGGTCTGCAGCCGGGCCGAGGCCGAGAAGGAGATGGCCGCCGCGGCATCCGCTTCATCGCGATGGGCGAGCCGGACTATCCGAAGACACTCCAGGCCATCGACACCGCGCCGCCTCTGATCGCCCTTCGTGGCTCGCCCGAAATTCTGGGCAAGCCAGCCGTCGCCCTTGTCGGATCGCGCAACGCCTCTGCGTCCGGCTTGACCTTTGCCGAGCGCCTGGCGCGCCAGCTCGGCGAAGGCGGCTATGTGGTCGTATCCGGGCTGGCGCGGGGCATCGACACGAAGGCCCATAAGGCAGCCCTGGGAACCGGAACCGTCGCCGTGTTGGCCGGGGGGCACGACCGGGTCTATCCGGCCCAGAACGCACCCTTGGTCGAGGCCATCGTGGAGCAGGGCGGGGCAGTCATATCCGAGATGCCCATGGATTGGGAGCCACGCGGACGCGATTTCCCACGTCGCAACAGGATCGTGTCGGGCCTCTCCTACGGCGTCGTGGTGGTCGAAGCGGCGCGCCGCTCGGGTTCTCTCATCACGGCGCGCTTCGCTCTGGAGCAGGGAAGGGAGGTCTTTGCCGTGCCAGGTTCACCGCTCGATCCCCGGGCCGAAGGCACGAACGATCTGATCCGGGATGGCGCCACCCTCTGCGCCGGGGTCGAGGACGTGAACAGCGTCCTGGAGCCGCTCATCGCCTCCGGCCCTCGGCTCGACAAAAGCACGGAGGAGCCGCTCTACACCCTCGGCTCCGAGGAACTCTGGGACGAGCTGGATCTTCCCGATATCATCCGCGCTCCTGTGCGGCCGGTCCCGCCCGAGGCAGGAACCGATGAGGAAGCGGGTGAGGCCGAAGCCGACCTGGTTGCCTTCTTGGGGCCTTCGCCAATTGCCATCGACGATCTGGTCCGGCAATCGGGCCTGCCGATCCGCAATGTTCAGATGGCCCTGTTGGAGCTTGAGATTGCCGGGCGGCTCGAACGCCATGGGGGCAATGCAGTGTCCCTGGTTGCCGGACGGTAGGCTCGTTATCAATCCTTTTCGGCCGTCTGAAGCAGCCTGACGGCCTCTAGCCGAGCCATGTCCAGCAGATAAGCCAGGAGATCGAGCTTCGCCTCTCGCGCAAGATGGGACAGCTCTGCCGAGAATTCCGAAATGTATCGGGCCGTTTCCGTGGCCGACATGCCTTCCTGACTTGAACCACCTGCCCCGGCCGCCGGCGGATCGTTTTGGGAAGGGCCTTTGAGGAATCGCTGCGGTGGCTTTGACATCGAGGCCGACACTGTCCCTATGTTTCAATTCATCTAGATAGCAACACAACCAAAAATAAGACAAGGCGATTTATTTAACCCATAGGTTGTATCAAGTGCCTAAAAGGGAGATCAGCAGTGGCATCGACACCAGAGCCAGAAGTGTCTGCAGAGTGAGGATCTCGGCCATCAATCCCGCATTGCCGCCCATCTGTCGGGCAAGCACATAGGCGGCGCTGGCCGATGGTACGGAGGCTGCGATGATCGTTACGGTCAGGTCGCTGCCGTCCACACCGACGAAGCCGGCATAGGTCACGGCGATGACAGGCATCAGGACGAGTTTCAGACCCGCGGCGAGCAGATGAGGCACGCCGGGGCGGGCAAGTCTGCGAATGTCGAGGCCGGCTCCGACGATCAGCAAACCCGCCGCCAGCGCCGCGCGCCCCATGATCTCGATATAGCTGGCAATCGGCTTGGGCAGCGGCGGCGCCGAAAGATTGAGCGCAAGGCCTATCGCGCAGGACCAGATGAAAGGATTGGTCACGAACGAGCGCAGAATGTCCCAGGGGTTCTGCTTGGGCCTGCCGGCGAACCGTATGAAGACATAGAAGGCCAGCAGGTTGAGGAGCGGGACCATGGCCGCGATGGCGACCGCGATCAGCGCGATCCCGCGCTGCCCGAACAGGCTCCCTGCGACCGCAAGTCCGACGAAGGTGTTCCAGCGCGTGGCGCCCTGGAAGATGGAGGTGAAGCTCGGACCGTCGACCCCAAGCCTGCGCTCCAGCGTCGACCGAAGAGCCAGCACGAGGACAGCCATGGTCACGATGGCGCCGATCAGGGCGCCGCCGACGCCAAGGACGGGTACGGAGGAAAGGTCGGCACGGGACAGGGTGTCGATGATGAGTGCCGGAAAGAAGATCACGTAGGTGGCCCGTTCAAGTCCAACCCAGTGCTGCTCGCTCACGAAATCCGTCGCCCGACAGAGCCAGCCGGTGGCGATGATCAGGAAGGTGGGGATCAGGCTGGCGAGGACGGCGGACATGGAGAGCCAAGGAAGGGGCCGGAGGAGGTGATCCGGGGAAGGCGGGGTGCATAAGGCGCTTATGACGGATCGCGGCCATCGACAAGCGCCGGATAACTTCGCATTAGAAATGGGCCCACATGCTCCACGTATGTTTTTCGCGTCCGGTCCGAGGCCCTTGATGATCCAGGTGACGAACTCCATTGCGCTCGATGAGGCGGAACTCGAGGAGAGCTTCATCCGCGCCTCCGGCCCGGGCGGTCAGAACGTCAACAAGGTGGAGACCGCCGTCCAGCTGCGCTTCGACGTGCGCAATTCGCCGTCGCTGCCGGATTACGTGAAGGAGAAGCTGGAACGGATTGCCGGCAGGCGCATGACGAATGACGGCGTTCTCGTGATCACGGCCCAGCGCTTCCGCAGTCAGGACCGCAACCGCGAGGACGCGGTCGCACGGCTGGTCGAGCTGATCCGGCAGGCGACCGAACGTCCTAAACCGCGCCGGCCCACGCGACCGACCCTGGCCTCCAAGAAGCGCAGGCTCGAGGCGAAGGGCCGCCGGTCCGAGATCAAGAAGGGGCGCAGCGGCAAGCCGGGCTTTGATTGAGACTTCACCCCTGAAGGACGATGCCGCCGAAGCCGAAAAGGTCGGCGAAAACAGCGAACACCACTCCGATACCGACCAGGATCAAGCCGGTCAGGAAGAACCGGATGGAGCGGTTGTAGCGTTTGAGCTGGAGCGAGGAGACCAGCAGAAGATCGGCCAGCGCCTTCACCTGCAGGGCAAGGCCGAGAGTGATGAGGCCGACCGAGACGAGATCCGAGTGCATCCACTCGCCCGGGAGCGCCGACCAGCGGCTCAGGAACCCTAGGGAGAAGCCGACGACCACGCCGATGGCCGTGATGGAGCCGTTGCGGAAGGTGGAATCGACGCGCTGTTCTTCCGGTTCGATCGGCTCAACCGCGTCTTCCGCCATTGCCGGGCTCCGCCTCCGCAGGTCTCCGTTGAGACCGCTCGGGGGCGATCTTACCGCAGTTTGCGGCCGAGGTCGTCTCGACCGGGCCAAAGGCTGCCGATCGTCAGCCGTAGTCGCGGCCGACGCCGACCTCCGCCGTATCCGGCACAGGATTTGTCGTCAGGGCAACGACAATCTCGAACAGGCCGACAACGAGGTGTGGCCAGAAGACCTGATCGGCGAAACCGAAGAGCCAGGGCGAAGCTGCGAGCAGCAGACCGCCCGCCGCATCGACGCCGAGATGGGCCCGCATCGGGATCAGCCTCCCCAAGGACAATTCGTAATCGGTCATCAGGCTCATGACCAGAATGGCTGCTCCCATCACCATGGGCACCCACTGAGCAGGACCGTTATCGGCAAAGCCGAGCACGAAGGGTGCCATGATCAGGGCGAGCCCGGTGAGATAATCGATGGCAGCATGGATACGGGTTGGAATGAAACGCATGAACGATCCTCATCCGGCTTGGCTGGGTTTCGGCGCAGAAGCGCACCAGTCAAAGCCCGCATAAGGGCAATGTTCCCGAACTGCGTATGTCTAAGTCTCTGAATTAACGTATGTTATTCAGACGGTGGGTAGCGGTGCTCGCCCCCTTGGAAGTCGGAGACCGTGTAGCACCCCCCTTCCTGACGGAGTGCATCCGGGCTGATCACCGCCTTGCCGTGTCCCCCGGGGATGTCGAGAATGTAGGTCGGCTGGCACAGTCCCGAGATCCGGCCCCGCATTCCGGCGACCAGGGCGCGGCCTTCCTCGATGGTCAAACGGAAATGGCCCGTCCCGGGGGCGAGGTCCGGGTGATGGAGGTAATAGGGCTTGACCCTGGTCTCGACGAAGGCCCGCATGAGCGCCGCGAGAATGTCCGGATCGTCGTTCACGCCCTTGAGCAGGACCGACTGGCTGATCATGACGATTCCCGCGTCCACGAGACGGGCGCAGGCGGCGCGCGCCTCGGCGGTCAGCTCGCGCGGATGATTGGCGTGGAGAGCCAGGTATGCGGTCTTCCCGCTCGCCTTCAGGGCCGCGATCAGCGCCTCGTCGATCCGCTCCGGCTCGACCACGGGCACGCGCGTGTGGAAGCGGACGATCTTCACGTGATCGAGGGCGGCAAGCCGCTGCATGATCTCGGAGAGGCGACGGGGAGAGAGCACCAGCGGGTCGCCTCCGGTGAGAATGACCTCCCAGATCTCAGGATGATCGGCGATGTAGGCGAAGGCCCGGTCGAGTGCGTCCGGCGAGAGCGTGCCGAGCCCCTGGGGGCCTACCATCTCCCTGCGGAAGCAGAAGCGGCAATAGACCGGGCAGACATGAACGGCCTTGAGCAGAACCCGGTCGGGATAGCGGTGCACGATGCCCTCAACGGGGCTGTGCGCGAGATCCCCGATGGGATCGTCGCGCTCCTCTGGCGAGATCGTCAGCTCGGCCGCATCCGGGACGAACTGGCGCGCAACGGGGTCGTTCGGATCGCTGCGGTCGATCAGGGCGGCCATGGCAGGGCTGATTGCGACGGCATAGCGCTCGGCCACGGCCTCGATTTCAGAGAGCTTCTCGGGTGCGACGAGACCCGTCTCGACCAGTTCGCCAGGCGTGCGGAGGGTACGGATTGCGTTCAACGGCTCGTCTCCGGCACGGGCGCCCAGAGCACCTGATCGATGCGCGAGGCGCCGGTGGCGAGCATCACCAGCCGGTCGAAGCCGAGCGCGATGCCGCTAGCCTCGGGCATCTGGGCGAGTGCCGCCAGGAAATCGTCGTCCACCGGGTATCTTTCTCCGTAAACCCGCATCTTCTCGGCCATCTCGGCCTCGAAGCGTCGCCGCTGTTCGGACGGATCCGTCAACTCGCCGAAGGCATTGGCCAGTTCGACGCCGCAGGCATAGAGTTCGAACCTTTCCGCCACCCGTGGGTCGCGGGCGGCCGGGCGGGCGAGGGCCGCTTCCGCGACCGGGTACTCGTCCAGGATCGTGGCGCGCCCGAGACCGAGATTGGGCTCGACCCGCTCCACGATGACGCGGCTGAACAGGTCCGCCCAGGTGTCGTCCCCGGCCGCCCGCATCCCAGCCGCTTTCAGGCTCGCGGCCAGATGCTCCCGGTCCGTCACGCCGTTCCGGTCGATGGAGGCAAGCAAATCGATTCCGGCGAAGCGCGCAAAGGCCTCGGCCACGCTCAGGCGCTCCGGCTCCCGGAAAGGGTCGATTTCGCGATCACGATAGGTCAGGGTGCGGGCCCCGGCCGTCTCGGCCGCCAGACCCAGGATCTCGGCGCAATCCTTCATCAGCGCTTCATAGCTTTCACCCGCCCGGTACCATTCGAGCATGGTGAATTCCGGGTGATGGAGGGGGCCGCGCTCCCGGTTGCGATAGACATGGGCGAAGCAGGCGATCCGAGGCTCGCCGGCGGCCAGCAGCTTCTTGCAGGCGAATTCCGGCGAGGTGTGGAGGAAAAGCGGCGCCCGCGAGCCGTCGGGACCGACAGCTTCCGTCGCAAAAGCGTGGAGATGGGCCTCATTGCCCGGCGAGGTCTGGAGCGTGGCCGTATCGACCTCCACGAAGTCCCGCGAGCCGAAGAACCCCCGCAGGGCCGCCTGGATGCGGTTCCTCCCCAGGAGAAACGGCCGGCGATCCGCATGGACATGGGGCATCCACCAGGGAGAGGGAAAAGGTGCGGGGTTATCCATTCCAAAGGGCTCGTTAAGGTCGGGCTGGCGATTTGCGCGAAGATGGGCTACTTGCGGCACCGAAAACCGTTTCCGGTGCCACTGGGGGATGGGCGACCCGCCCCTCACGACGCGCCCTTATCTGTCACAAGGAAAGCTTCCCGTGAAGGTCATCGCCTCTACGCTCCGCAAAGGCAATGTCGTCGACATCGACGGCAAGCTGTATGTGGTCCTCACCGCCCAGAACATCCACCCCGGCAAGGGCACGCCGGTCACCCAGCTCGACATGCGCCGCATCTCGGACGGCGTGAAGGTCTCCGAGCGCTACCGGACCACCGAGCAGGTCGAGCGCGCCTTCGTGGAAGACCGCGAGCACACCTTCCTCTACCAGGACGGCGAAGGCTTCCACTTCATGAACCCGGAGACCTATGACCAAGTGGTCGTGCCGGAGGACATCATCGGCGATCAGAAGGCCTATCTCCAGGAAGGCATGGCCGTGATGCTCTCGACCCATAACGGCGTTCCGATCGCTATCGAGCTGCCGGCTCGCGTCACCCTCGAGATCACCGAGACCGAGCCGGTCGTGAAGGGTCAGACGGCGTCCTCCTCCTACAAGCCCGCCATGCTGTCCAACGGCGTGCGCACCCTGGTTCCGCCCCACATCCAGGCCGGCACCCGCGTGGTGATCATGACGGAAGACGGCTCCTACGTGGAGCGCGCGAAGGACTAAGAGGCCTCGCTCGCGTCTTGGCCGCATCAAGTGGTCCAAGACGGCAGGCGGAATGATCAGGTCTTGAAGGGCAGGACGTTTCGGTGGAAGGCTCCCGGGACGTCCTGCCCTTTCTCGTTTGCTGCACTCGGATGGTTTCATGACGAACAGCCCTGCGAAGCCCATCAATCCTCTCGTCGCCGACGTCGGCAGCCCGCCGATTCCGGAGGCCCAGAGCTGGACCAGGCGCTACGACGGATCGTTCGGGCCACTGATCAACCTTTCGCAGGCTGTGCCCGGCAACGCGCCCCATAGCGGTCTGCTGGAGCGGATGGCCGCTGCCGCAGGATCCGCGGCCGGCTCGCAATATGGCCCGATCAACGGCGATGCGGGCCTACGCCAGGCCTATGCGGCCGACCTCTCCCGCCTCTACGGGGGGCGCATCGAACCGGAGGACACGGCGATCACCGCCGGCTGCAACATGGCCTTCTTCGCCGTCATGATGCTGCTCGCCCATCGCGGCGAAGCGGTGCTGCTGCCGACGCCCTGGTACTTCAATCATCAAATGACCCTCGACATGCTCGGCATCGAGCCGCGCCCGCTGCCCTGCCGGGCCGAGAACGGGTTCGTGCCGCGCGTCGAGGATGCGGAAGCGATGATCGATGAGACGGTCAGGGCGATCGTCCTCGTCACGCCCAACAATCCGACCGGGGCCGTGTATCCCGGCCATGTGATCGAAAGCTTCGCTCAGCTCTGCGCCAAGCGGGGCATTTACCTTGTGATCGACGAGACTTACCGGGACTTCCTGCCGCAGGAGATGAACCGCGCGCACGGCCTGTTCATTGGCGAGGAATGGCGCAACACGGTGATCCAGCTCTATTCCTTCTCGAAATCCTACGCGATCCCGGGCCACCGGACCGGAGCGATCACGGCCGATGCCGGACTCATCGAGCAGGTGGCCAAGATCCTGGACTGCATCCAGATCTGCGCGCCGCGGACCGCTCAGGCGGCGCTGCCATGGGCTATCGATTCCTTGCGTGACTGGCGCGAAGGCAATCGGGCCGAGATCAACCGGCGTGCACAGGTTTTTCAGGACGCTCTCGCGCCCTTGCCGGAATGGAAGATCGGGTCGGTCGGGGCCTATTTCGCGTATCTGCGCCACCCATTCCCGGAGGCCAAGGCGCAGCAGGTGGCGGAGAAGCTCGCGACCGAGCGAGGCGTGCTGTGCCTGCCGGGAAGCTATTTCGGTCCTGGCCAGGAAGGGCATCTGCGCGTGGCCATCGCCAATGTAGGGGCCGACGTTCTGAAGGGGCTGACGGAGCGCTTCGCGGCCCTGCGGCTCTGACCCTCCCCGAGGAGGTAGGCTACAATCTGCAGAGCCTGCCCTTGGCAGGACGGCGGCGCGATGGTTACTCTCTTTGTCAAACAAGACGCCCGCTTGGGATGCTCGGGGATTCGTTTTGACCGTCAAAGTGGACGTTGCACCAGAACCGGGAGACCGACATGCGGATCCGTTGAACGGATCCGCAAACGGCGCGTCCTTGGTTGCGGAGCGTCCCTCGCCGGCACGCGCCGATCCTCGTCGGCGATCCTCCAGGAGCTACGCGGCGCTTGATCTCGGCACGAACAACTGCCGGCTTCTCATTGCGGAGCCTGCACATTTCGGCTTTCGCGTCGTCGATGCGTTTTCGCGGATCGTGCGGCTGGGCGAAGGACTCGGTCTCGGCAATCGCCTGAGCGACGATGCCATCTCGCGCACGCTCGATGCGCTGCGGGTGTGCCGCGAAAAGATGGCCGCCAAGGACGTGACCCGGGCGCGCCTCGTGGCCACGGAGGCCTGTCGGTTGGCCGAGAACGGCCCGTCCTTCATCGAACGCGTGCGCGATGAGCTCGATCTTGAGCTCGAGATCGTCGACCGCAAGACGGAAGCCTATCTGGCGGTCACCGGCTGCGCGTCCCTCGTCGATCCCAAGGCGCAATCCGTCATCGTGTTCGATATCGGCGGTGGCTCGACCGAGATCGCCTGGCTCGACGGTCAGGCGCCGCATGCCTTTGCCGATCCGTGCAAACGCATCCGTGCCTGGGATTCGCTGCCCGTCGGCGTGGTGACCCTGGCCGAACGCCATGGTGGCATCGATGTCACGCCAGAGACCTTCGAAGGGATGGTCGAGGAGGTCTCCGAGCTTCTGCTCGATTTCGCCCTGGTGGCGGCTCCGGCGGGGCGCGCCCACAACTTTCATCTCCTCGGAACGTCGGGAACCGTCACCACGGTCGGCGGCATTCACCTTGGTCTCGCGCGCTACGACCGGCGCCGCGTGGACGGGATGTGGATGCGCAACGGCGAGATATCGACCGTGATGCAGCGTCTGCTGCGTTCGGATTTCACGCAGCGGGCCGCGAACCCTTGCATCGGCAAGGATCGTGCCGATCTGGTTCTCGCCGGCTGCGCCATCTTGGAAGCGATCCGGCGGGCTTTCCCTTCGGAGCGCCTGCGCATCGCGGACCGCGGACTGCGCGAAGGAATTTTGATGAAGATGATGCGAGAGGATTCCGTGTGGCGAGGGGGGCAGCGGTGACTGCCAAAACCGGTTCCGGAGCCCGCAATCTCAAGCAGCGCGTGAAGACGGCCCACAAGCGGTCGCTTTCATCCCAGAAATGGCTCGAGCGCCAGCTCAACGATCCCTACGTCGCCCGCGCCAAGCGCGAGGGCTATCGGTCCCGCGCAGCCTTCAAGCTGCTGGAGATCGATGAGAAATATCACATTCTCAAGCCTGGACAGCGGGTCGTCGACCTCGGTGCGGCGCCCGGCGGCTGGTCGCAGATCGCCGCCAAGAAGGTTGGGCCCAAGGGCAAGGTCGTCGGCATCGACCTTCTGCCCATCGATCCCATGCCCGGAGTCGAGTTCATCCAGCTCGACTTCCTGGACGAAAGCGCGCCCGGCAAGCTGATCGAGATGCTCGGTGGCCCGGCCGACGTCGTCATGTCCGACATGGCCGCCAATACCACCGGCCACAAGAAGACCGACCACCTGCGCATCATCGGCTTGGCCGAAGCCGCGATCTATTTCGCGCGCGAAATCCTGGCTCCCGGCGGCGCCTTCGTGGCCAAGGTGTTCCAGGGCGGCACCGAGAACCAGCTTCTGGCCGACCTGAAGCGCGACTTCGCCGTGGTGCGCCACGTGAAGCCCGCGGCGAGCCGGGCCGACTCGGCGGAACTCTACGTGATGGCAACCGGTTTCCGGGGACGGGCGGACGAGACGCTTCCGGCCTGACGGGTTTCGACCAGAGGCCTCTATTGCAAGGGACAGGACGATGGCAGCGCACCAGATCGGCATCATCGGCCTCGGCAAGATCGCCCAGGATCAGCATCTGCCCGTCATCAAGGCCAACCCGGATTTCGATCTCCTGGCCGTCGCAAGCCAGCGCGGGCTGCAGCCGGACGGGGCCAAGTACAGCTTCCAGGACTACCGGGACCTCCTGAAGATCCCGGAGGTGGAGGCGGTGTCGATCTGCACCCCGCCCCAGGTGCGCCATCAGATCGCCCGCGAGGCGCTTCTGGCGGGCAAAAGCGTGCTGCTCGAAAAGCCGCCTGCCGCAACCTTGAGCGAACTCGAAGATCTCAAGGAACTCGCCGCGAAGGTGGGCAAGGTCGTCTTCACCACCTGGCATGCCCAGTACAACAAGGCGGTCGAGGAGGCCAAGAAGGCGCTCGCCGGATGGACGATCAAGCGCCTGCTGGTGACCTGGAAGGAGGACGTGCGGCACTGGCATCCCGGCCAGCAATGGATCTGGCAGGCCGGCGGATTCGGCGTGTTCGATCCGGGAATCAACGCGCTCTCCATCGTCACCCGGATCATGCCGGAGCCGGTCTTCATCAAGGCATCCGAGCTGCAGTTCCCCGCCAACCGCGATGCGCCGATCGCCGCCCATCTCACGTTCTCCATGAGCCACGGGCAAGGCGACCTGCAGGCGGTGTTCGACTGGCGCCAGACCGGCCCGCAGACCTGGGACATCGAGGTGGAGACGGAAGCCGGACTGAGCCTGAAGCTCACCCATGGCGGAAGCTGCCTGGAAATCGGCGGCCGCCAAGTCGTCCAGGAAGAGCCTGCGGAATACCAGGGTATCTACCGTCGGTTCGACGAGTTGCTGAACGCCCGCCAGTCGGAAGTGGACGATGCCCCGTTCCGCCTTGTGGGCGACGCCTTCATGATCGGCAAGCGGGTGCAGGTCGAGGCTTTCGAGGATTGACCTGTCAACATTACGGCCGGGCTTGCCCGGGTTATTCGGTTCCTGCGAAGGACGGCGCTTGTCCAATCGTCACCACCGGCAAATGGCCGGTGATGACGAGGTGGAGCACCTGCACAGCTCAGGGATGACGGTCTAAGTAGGGTCCTCAGGCCAAGTTCTTCTTCAGGAAACCGATCGTCCGCCTCCAGGCGAGATCCGCCGCTTCCTTGTCGTAGCGCGCCGCGTTGGTGTCGTTGTTGAAGGCGTGGTTGGCGCCCTCGTAGACGTGGATCTCGTAGGTCTTGCCGGCCTGCTTCAAGGCGGCCTCATAGGCCGGAATGCCGGCATTGATGCGCTCGTCCAGACCGCCGTAATGCATCATCATGGCCGCGTTGATCTTCGGCACGTCCTCGGCTTTCGGCTGGCCGCCGTAATAGGCAACGCCCGCATTGAGGTTCGGCTCGTTGACCGCAAGGTTGTTCACCGCGCCGCCGCCCCAGCAGAAGCCGACGGCGCCCACCTTGCCGGTGCTGTCCGGATGGCCTTTCAGATAGGCCACTGCGGCCTTTCCGTTGGCGATCACGTCCGGCTGCTTGAGCTGGCCGATCATCTCGCGGCCCTTGTCCTCGTCCGCCGGCGTCCCGCCCATGGGGGAGAGATAATCGAGCCCGAGGGCGATGAAGCCTTCCGTCGCCATGCGGCGGGTCACGTCCTTGATATGCGGGTTGAGGCCCCGGTTCTCATGGATGACGATGACGGTCGGCAGCTTGCCGGCGGCGTCCTTCGGCTTCACGAGATAGCCCTTGAGCCCCTGGGCGCCCGGAATGTCCACGGTCTCAGTGGTGATCCGCTCATCGTTCTCCGGCACGGTCTGGGCGTGGGCGTAGTTGTTCTGAAGGATCGGCAGAAGGGCTGTCGCGGCGGCCGTGCTGCCGGCCAGGGCAGCAAGCTTGTCGAGGAAGGAGCGGCGGCTCATGCCCCCGTGGGTGAAGTCGTCGTAGAGGTCGATGATGCGCTGATCCATGGTGGCCTCCTGGTTCCCGACACGGATGCTAGCGCAGCTTAGCGGCCGGACATACCGTCCCCCAGGCCCGTCGAAGGCCGCCTGTCCTTCACAATCTTGTGTCCCGACATCTCGGCGCCGGCGGTCGGCGAAAGCCCCATGAAGACGAAGCCGGACAGGGCGGACACGGCGGCGACGGCCCAGAAGGCTGGGCCGAAATCGGCGGCCGTGATCGTGGCATCGCCGTCGAGCCCAGCCGCCGCCTCCAGCACGAATGCCCCGAAAGCGACGCCGATGCTGAGCGAAACCTGCTGCAGGGCGCTCGACAGGCTCGTGGCATAGCTCATCTCGCGGTTGGAGATCTCCGCATAGCCGATGGCGTTCAGGCTGGTGAACTGGAGCGAGCGGAAGCAGCCGCCGACCAGCAGGATGATCATGATGATCCAGTGGGGCGTCTCGGGCGTGAAGAACCCGTTGGCGGCCACGAAGGCGGCGCCGATGAAGGCATTGACGATGAGGAGCCTTCGGAAGCCCGTTCGCTCGAGGATGCGCTTGGCCATCGTCTTCATGAACAGAGCCCCGACCGCCGCGATGAAGGTGAGCGAGCCGGAGGCCAATGGGCTCAAGCCGAATCCCACCTGCAGCATCAGGGGCAGGAGGAACGGAATCGCCCCGATGCCCACGCGGAAGAGGAAGCCGCCGACCACGCTGATGCGGAAGGTCGGGATCTTTAAGAGTCCAAGATGAAGGACCGGGTAGGGGGTGCGCCGCGCGTGGAAGACATAGAGAACGAGGCAGATCGCGCCGATCACCACGCAGCCGGTCGAGATCTCGGCCGGAATGAGATGGCGCCCGCCCGAGGCGAAGCCCAGCATCAGCAGGGCGAAGCCGAAGCCGGAGAGCAGGAACCCGATGAAGTCGAGCGGCGGCGTATCGTCTTCCTTGATGTTCGGCACGTACAGCGTCGCCATCACGATGCCGAGGATGCCGATAGGAATGTTGATGAAGAAGATCCAGCGCCAGTGAAAGTACTCGGTGATGAACCCGC
>JAESFT010000372.1_pt1 | contig 30968 bp, 25 predicted proteins | sample 9269451 | NCBI WGS metagenome assembly JAESFT01 (sample SAMN14502557, study PRJNA617106) | algae metagenome | isolation source: Scytonema hyalinum WJT4-NPBG1 and co-occurring heterotrophs from well... | place: USA: Mojave Desert, Joshua Tree National Park, California | collected 2006-05-25
TCTTCATTGGAACTAACTCTGAGTGACGGTTGCGCTCTGCGCAACCGCTAAATTGGCATTGGCGATCGCATTAATCTCAGACTGCGAAGCGCTCGAACTCAGATAACCCGCAACTTGGGTTAATAGCTGTTCTTGGACTGTGAGAACTTCGGTCAATTGTTTTTCTAAGCTTTCGATTTGCTGCCCCATTCCCTCTACCAGTTTCTGGACACTGGCTGGTGTTTTTTCCCAATCAACAAGGGGTATTTGCTCGACGCAGGCTGGGCGCTTTTTTTCCATAAATCTCACATTACCAGATTTTGGCCGTCCTAATTGACGATCGCCTGACAACCCCCTGAACGGTTACAATTACTGTGTCATCAAAAACTATATATGCATTCTCGTTAACTTCGATTAAACCTTTCACATTCTCCCAAAGTAAACGTGGTGTTAACTTTTCATTTTTTAAATAGCGATTAATTTTATCATGACTAATGTACTCTAAATGTTCTGCTAAATTGGTGAGAGTATAATTCAGTTGGCTACTTAACAAATACTGGCAGTAGTTAAGTTTTGTAAATTTCATCATCACCAGTAATATTTTTTTATGCACCATCTTATAATATAGGCATTACGCTTGAATTGTGAAAGCATACTGAGAATCAAATAAAACAGGATACAAATCTTATAGATTAATAAGCAGTGTTGCTGATTCAAAATATGAATTTGTCGCATGCGACCTTCACAAAGTCCTTGAGAGCAAGAGTTTAGAAGATTAGATTTTTGAATTTCATATTCCAATTCAGCCGTGCCTACTAAGCTAATAACTATGCTATGGCTATGACTTTTAAAGTACCCAAATTTGAAGACGGTCACATTCTGTCCGAACAAGAGTTATACGCTCTAGCACGACTTTCAATAGAATTTTTTCGTTGGAATTGCATTGCCGGAAAAAATTTTGGTTTTTTTGCACCTTCGGAAATTGATTTTATATCAAGTTCTAGCTCGTGGAATCAATTTGATTGGGAAAATGATAACTTGTCTGTGAGTAATCTGTTTGTTATTTCGTTGCAAGGATACCCATTCATTATTCAAGGTCAGAAAAAAATAGAAAAAGTAGGAAAAACTTTATTTGCTGTAGCCTATTTAGCAAAAGATTCACAATCTTATAATGATAATGGTTATAAAATTGATTTTAAATGGGATCTTCCTAAAATTGAATCGTATCAAGAAACAGAACCTTTTCTGATTGAATTGGGACAGGTAACTGGTAATGATAGTAACAGAGATCACAGAAAATTTTCAATAACTCCCCCAGCTTTGCAACTCACTGGTACAAGTAAGTTGTGGAAAACGGTTTTAATCTTGAAACAAAATATAGATAAATATATAGAACAGTTAATAATTGCCGCAGGAGAAAATAATTTTGACCGTAGCGAATATCCTGACTGTAGTGAATATATAGATCGCCTTGAAAGACTAAACTTATTTTCCCAAAATACCGAAGTAGATAAATTTATAGATACTGCCTTATTAACTTTAAAATCTGCTACAGGATTCTATCATAGATTAATCTACAATCAAGATGGTTCAAATTTACTAGATAAATATCAATCTTGCAAAAATGTTCGGGGACGTGCTTTAGAAAAGCGATTAGCAGAAATTAATGGGAGTACCGTTCACTTCTAGCTTTTCGTCACCAGGTTCCTTATTAATACCAACTGCTTTACCAGCTTGACGGTAATAAATGCCAGTTTTATCGCTTTCCCATTGACTACCTCTGCTTTCAAGAGAAAAAGCTAATTTATCTTTAGTAATAGTCTTATCTTTAATCTTCTCTCCAGTAATAGAATCATTGGCAATTTTGGCGGTAGTAATTGCACCATCTGCTAATTCGCTAGGTAACTGTTCAGACTCCCGCTCTTCTCCCAACGAGACATCAATGGTTGTAGGCATAGTTATGTTTTCTTCTTCGCGTATTTGTTCCCAAAAACTTTTAAGTTCTGTAAAAAAATTTAAAAACCTTGATTCTTTTAATTCTTCTGTTAGAGAGTGTTCCTCTGCACTTTTCAAATTAACAAAAAACACTCTTGTCTCGTACTTGCGCTCGTCAAACAAGTTTTGCTTATTCTTAAAAAGAAATTCTAATTTCCTCTTAACATACTGAGTATCACCTTGCAAGTCTTCATTATCTTCATCATCGTTGAATTTACTTGTATCTATGATACAAAAAAAATTATTTAAACTAACTTCTTCTTGAAATAACGTATAGATTTTCTTTAGAGATATTTCATCTTGCTCTTTTAACAGATACCCAGTACTAAAAACACAGATGAATATGTTGTTTTCTTTGCTATCCTTGTAATTTTCAAAAATCTTATGTTTTGATTCAGGAGTTTTATTAGTTATATCTATTAATTTTAAAGCGCCTAGAGCCTCACTTTCATAAAAGAGTATATCATGTTTTAGTTCATTATTTATGTCCTCTTCATCAGACAGGTTTTTTATAGTTTTTTGAGAAAAATATATTTTTTTTTCTTTTGTGAAATAGTTTACAATTATCTTGATTAATTTATTCGCTAGCTGGCGATCGTATCCGAAAAAAATGGTATTTGTATTAGTCATTTATAATTCTCCTAATTTTTTATAGACTCTTATTTTATTTTTTAGAACCCAAGCTTTAGGGGTTTTAAAATACACCCTAGCCCCTTGTCTGTCTTTGTGTGCTATTTATTTTAACACGACATTACCAATTCAAAAGCAGGAATTAGATGCAGCGTGCCCAAAATTCAGAATTTAGTCAATATCTATATGTAGATTGTAGATTAAATTGCATGGATAAAAACTACCTCGCCTACGGGGGGACATCTAGCAGGGTAAGAGCATCTCAATCAGGCTTGACAGAAAAAATCAGAAGAATCTAAAGTATTTCGATAGTCAATTATCCAATACTTTCCTGTTTCCGGATTGACATATACACAATTTATTAGTCCAACCCCTCGAATTACGCCATGTTCATTACCACTATATTGGTATCTACTTATCTCGATATAAGAGAGCATATCGTTTATCAATTACTGTGTCATCAAAAACTATATATGCATTCTCGTTAACTTCGATTAAACCTTTCACATTCTCCCAAAGTAAACGTGGTGTTAACTTTTCATTTTTTAAATAGCGATTAATTTTATCATGACTAATGTACTCTAAATGTTCTGCTAAATTGGTGAGAGTATAATTCAGTTGGCTACTTAACAAATACTGGCATTAGTTAAGTTTTGTAAATTTCATCATCACCAGTAATATTTTTTTATGCACCCTCTAATGATTTTCTGATGAAAATTTCAATATAACTTTATTTTTACCTTGATTTCTGCTGCTAGTTAAAATAAAAGCCTCTTGGTGCTTTATTTCTAATAAATACAATTGTACTACTGGGTGGCGATTGCCCAAGGGGCACTGGCGGAGCCAATCGCACTGTGCCAGTTGCGTAAGTCCTGACTATCAAGAATACAGCAAGGTTAATTCATTCATGCTTAACTTCTGTACTTTATAAGTCAGAACAAGCGCATAGAATCAATTTTCTGTCAATATATCATAAGGAAAAAAGTAAGACAAATTACATTTTTCACGTTTTGTTCAATACCTTTACATTTCTAAAGATGTAAAAAATGAGCAGAACTACTTTGACGAAATTGTTTAAAATTTGTTAAGAAGGATGACAAGCGGTCAATAAAAGGAAATAAATCTTATGGTAAACGCAGTAGAAAATCAGCCACCATCACACGTAGTCATTGTTGGTGGTGGATTTGGAGGATTATATGCCGCAAAAGCACTGACTCGTGCTGATGTGCATGTTACTCTTATTGATAAACGGAATTTTCATTTATTTCAACCGCTTTTATACCAAGTCGCCACTGGCACTATATCTCCGGCTGATATTTCTTCACCGCTGCGTTCCGTACTCAGTAAGAGCAAGAATACAAAAGTGCTGCTGGGAGAAGTGAATGATATCGATCCACAGGCACAAAAAGTCTTTATGGGTGAGGAAGCAATACATTACGATTCTTTAATCCTCGCCACAGGTGCAAAGCATTCTTATTTTGGCAAGGATCAATGGGAAGAATTTGCCCCTGGTTTAAAAACTGTGGAAGATGCGATAGAAATGCGTCGCCGCATCTTTACAGCGTTTGAAGCAGCAGAAAAGGAAACTGATCCCGAAAAACGCCGTGCTTGGTTGACTTTTGTGATTGTCGGTGGTGGTCCGACTGGTGTGGAATTAGCAGGTGCGATCGCAGAATTAGCTTACCACACCATGAAAGAGGATTTCCGCAATATCGACACTTCCGAAACGCAGGTTTTACTCCTTGAAGGTTTGGATCGGGTATTACCACCGTTTGCACCAGAGTTATCAACACAAGCACAAGCATCGCTGACGAAGTTGGGTGTCACCGTACAGCCAAAAACACTGGTTACGAACATAGAAGGTGATGTTGTCACCCTCAAACAAGGTGATCAAGTAACGCAGATTGCAGCAAAGACGGTATTATGGGCGGCAGGTGTGAAAGCTTCGCCTTTAGGAAAGATGCTAGCAGAAAGCACAGGGGCTGAGTGCGATCGCGCCGGACGAGTCATTGTTGAACCCGACTTGAGTATCAAAGGACACTCCAACATTTTTGTCGTTGGAGACTTGGCGAATTTTGCCCATCAAAACGGCAAACCCTTACCAGGTGTTGCACCCGTAGCGATGCAGCAAGGACAATACGTTGCTTCACTGATTAAACAACAGCTCAAAGGTAAGACATTGCCACAATTCCGTTATATTGATTCAGGTAGTTTAGCGGTGATTGGACAAAACTCTGCCGTTGTAGACTTAGGTTTTATGAAATTTTCAGGTTTCTTCGCCTGGCTGTTTTGGCTGTTTATTCACATCTACTTCTTAATTGAGTTTGACAACAAGCTGGTGGTGATGATTCAGTGGGGCTGGAACTATTTCACTCGCAAACGTGGCGCAAGATTGATTACAGGTAAAGAACTTTTGCAGGATGTAAAATCTGAAAAGACCAACGGATATTATACGCCAGTAAATAAGACACAGGCGGTTAATGTGTAGATTTGACACTCCCCATGCCTAGAAGGCAGGGGATTCTTGCTTCACGGGGATTCCAATGAATTTACCCTCGGCAAGCATCTTGACCGTATGCCCTACGGCTGCAAGCCCCCTAATGGCGACTACTTGAGCGGCTGCAATGTCTCTATCTGTTGTATAGCCGCAATTTGAGCAAACATGAATACGCTCCGAAAGTTCTTTCTTGCCTGTCTCGGTTCCGCAGTTTGGGCAAATCTGACTCGTCTTGCGACTATCTATCTTTTGGAAATAGACATCACGCTTAAAACAAGTTTGCTCAAGGATGTTGAAGAATTGACCAAACCCCGCATCTAGACAATGCTTGCCTAGCATACCTCTAGACAATCCAACTAGGTTTAAATCTTCAACAAACACCATTCCGGCATTGTTGCAGATTTGGTGAGACAGCTTTCGATGCCAGTCTTTACGACAGTTAGCGACGTACTCATGTTCTGTCGCAACTTTCTTGTGTGCCTTTTTCCAATTGTTCGAGCCAATACGTTTCCTGGAAACGCGCTGTTGCAGCAATTTAAGCTTGCGGAGGGCATCAACAAAAAACCTCGGACGCTTGACTAAAAGACCATTAGAGGTTGCAACAAAACTTGTGAGTCCTACATCAATCCCTACTGCTTCGCCATGTGGGAGAGGAGAGGGCACGGATACATCCCACTGAACGGTCAGCATCACATACCAGCCAGAAACACGCTTAACTACACGTGCTTGCTTGATTACTCCACCATCAGGGATATCTCGCGATTGGCGAACTTTAACCACACCAATAACAGGCAACTTAACATACCGATTACTTAATGGGTTTTGTCCTAGTTGTGGAAAAGAAAAAGACCGCATCCGATCTCGCTTTTTGAATCTTGGGAACCCATGATTTTGCTCCCACATACTCACAAAAGCCTTTTCTAGTCGTCTCAATGTTTGCTGCAAAGATTGAGCATTAACACGTTTTAAATACTCGTTTTCTTTACGTGCAGCAGTCAAAGACTTGCATTGACTAGCAAACGTCGGACGGGGTGCATCAGCTCTAATGATGTACTCACTAACGAGAGAACAAGCGTTTACCTGACAACTGCGAGACTTGTACCAGTCTTTGCGCTCGGCTAAAGCATGGTTATAAACCCGTCTATGGGTTTCTAGCCATTCCTCAAATATTTCTACTTGGTTTTGCGTTGGCTTTAGTTTGAACTCGTAAGTCAGATTGAACACTTGCATCACCTCCTGATATATTATACAGCTAATCTATTAATCATCATGACGGTTTTTAGAACTGCGACTAAAGTCGCGATCGCACTACACCCCCATAGCTAGAAGCGCTTGGACACTGTGCGCGTTTTTGGTAGTAGATGTAGTAGAGACGCGCCATGGCGCGTCTCTACAAAATATTAAGGCTACACATCACAATTACATACGTGTTGCATCTATAAACAGTATTATTTAAAGTGAATACAAATATAAACCCCTAGAAGTCAAAATTGATATTATCGCTTCGTGGTTAATACTTAATAAAGCTCTTTGAGGAATTAGTCAAAGTTTTCTTTGTATTGACTCCTGACTCCCTTATTTTGGTTGTTAAACCAGTAAATTATATGTAGGGAGTATAAAACAAACCCATGAAAGCGATCGCCTCTTGTCTTGCATCTATCATCAATGAAGAAAATTCTGTCTGTCCTTGGGAAAATATACCAGTCAGTCAGCAAAAATCTATATTACAGGTAATTGCTTCCCCAACGCCTCCTAGTTGTATCGTCTACCCTCACACCACCGAACAGCTAGCCCAAGTCATGGCAGAAGCGCATCGTAACAAGTGGCGCGTTTTACCGTGCGGTAGTGGCAGTAAACTTAACTGGGGTGGGTTAGCCAAAGACGTTGATGTCGTAGTGAGTACAGAACGCCTCAACCGACTGATTGAACACGCCATAGGGGATTTGACGGTTACAGTCGAAGCTGGAATGAAGTTTTCTCGTCTCCAAGCAATGTTGGCAGACTCTGGGCAATTTCTCGCTCTTGACCCCATAACACAAGATACAGCAACAATTGGCGGTATTGTTGCTACCGCTGATACAGGTTCCCTACGGCAACGTTATGGTAGTGTAAGGGATCAACTACTAGGTATGACCTTTGTACGTGCCGATGGACAAATTGCCAAAGCTGGCGGGCGAGTGGTGAAAAATGTTGCCGGATACGACTTGATGAAGTTGTTTACTGGATCTTATGGCACATTAGGGGTTTTAAGTCAAGTCACTTTTCGCGTTTATCCGTTACCTGAGGCATCCGGTACGGTGGTGCTAACTGGTGATGCAAAGGCTGTATCCCAAGCTGCTGATACGCTGCGAGGTTCTGCGTTAACACCAACCCAAGCTGATTTACTATCAACTCAACTTGTGTCTAACTTAGAATTGGGTAAAGGATTGGGATTAATTGCTCGCTTCCAAAGTATTGCAGAGAGTGTCAAAGAACAATCAAACCGACTTTTGGAGGTAGGGGCGCAACTCGGTTTGCAAGGGACGATATATTCAGCAGCGGATGAAGCTGATTTATGGCGCATATTGCGAGAACAAATGCATTCTTGTGCCAGTGAGTCTGGAATTACCTGCAAAATAGGAGTATTGCCCACTGCTGCTGTTGAGGTTTTGACTCAAGCGGAAGTGGGTTTGATTCACATCGCTAGCGGTTTGGGGGTGTTGCGGTTTGAGGGTGAAAATACAGTTGATAAGGTGTTGGAGATACGAAATCTCTGTCAAACTCATGGCGGGTTCCTGACTATTTTGTCAGCACCAGTGAAGGTTAAGCAAGAGTTCGATGTGTGGGGCTACACTGGTAATGCTGTGCAGTTAATGCGTCGAATAAAAGAACAATTTGATAAGGAATATATTTTAAGTCCTGGTCGTTTTGTGGGTGGGATTTAGTTTAAATAAACCGCCCTACGCTGAAGGCGGATGCCCAAAAGGGTTTAGGCGCAGAGGGTGCACAGAAAGAGAGGGGAAAAGAAGAAATAATATGCAAGTTTCAGAAAATTCTGAGAGTAAGAAGGCTAGTTTGAGTGATTTGACTGGGTTTGATGCGAATCATCCACCTGAACCGAAGTTGATTGATACTTGTGTTCATTGTGGGTTTTGTCTATCGACTTGTCCCAGTTACAGGGTTCTTGGCAAGGAGATGGATTCTCCGCGAGGGCGCATCTATCTAATGGATGCGATTAATGAGGGTGAGATTCCGCTGAATAAGGCAACTGCACAACATTTTGATTCTTGTTTGGGGTGTCTTGCTTGTGTGACGACTTGTCCTTCTGGTGTGCAGTATGACAAGTTGATTTCTGCGACTCGTCACCAAATTGAACGCAATTATCCTCGCAGTTTACCGGATACGCTATTTCGCAAACTCATATTTTCTTTTTTTCCGTATCCCAATCGTTTGAAAGTTTTGCTGGTTCCATTGTTTGTTTATCAAAAGTTGGGTTTGCAAAAACTCGTGCGTGGGACTGGGTTGCTTAAGAAAATATCTCCGCGCTTGGCAGCAATGGAATCAATTCTGCCAAAAATCACTTTAAAATCTTTTGAGGATAATTTGCCCGATGTGATCCCGGCGCAGGGTGAGAAACGCTACCGAGTTGGGGTGATTTTGGGATGCGTGCAACGGTTGTTTTTCTCTTCAATCAATGAAGCGACTGTGCGGGTTTTAACCACGAATGGCTGTGAGGTTGTGATTCCCAAAACTCAAGGATGTTGTGCGGCGCTTCCCGAACACCAAGGACAAACAGAACAAGCCAAAGCTTTGGCAAGGCAGATGATTGATAGTTTTGCAAATACTGATGTCGATTTTGTGATTATCAATGCTGCTGGTTGCGGTCATACGTTAAAAGAGTATGGTCACATTTTAGAAGATGATCCCCAATATCGGGAAAAAGCCAAAGAATTCGCCGCGAAAGTTAGAGATGTGCAAGAGTTTTTGGCGACTGTTGGTTTAACAACAAAATTGTCACCTCTTGCTGATAAACCCTTGACTTTGGTTTATCAAGATGCATGTCATTTGTTGCACGGACAAAAGATTAGTGTGCAACCGCGTCAGGTATTGCAGCAAATTCCTGGTGTGAAGTTGCGGGAACCAATCGATGCGGCTATATGTTGTGGCAGTGCGGGAGTTTATAATATGCTGCAGCCAGACGTAGCTGAGGAATTGGGTAGGCAAAAAGTGCAGAATTTGCTCAATACTGGGGCGGAGTTAATTGCTTCTGCTAATCCGGGTTGTACTTTGCAAATTAGTAAGCATTTGCGATCGCAGGGTAAGGAGATTTCGATTATGCACCCAATGGAGTTGTTAGATTCTTCAATTCGGGGTGTGAAGTTGAAATTGTAGATATACTAGGCTAGCTAATTAGCAGTGAATTTGTTAGATTTTGCTGTCCCTCAATCCAATACATTTCTTACAAAAGTATGATTAATGGATATTTATAACCGCAGATAGACGCAGATACACGCAGATAAATTATCTGTGTGCATCTGTGTTAATCTGTGGTTTTATTTTCATCAAATTGGCTTTTGTAAGAGGTTTAATCTAAACGGGAGCAATACTTCGAGGTAGTTGAATCCACCATGCGCTGGCTTCTTTCATTGACCCTAACCTCAGTTGACTTAGCTATGATGTTTTTTATACTCAATATTTTTCATATCTTAACCCAAGCTGCTAATTAGGGCGGAAAGTAGATCGTTGGCTTTCGGGCGATTATGTTCCACTACACCACTAAGATTGGTACTTTTCAAAAATTCTACATTGCTGGCTGAATATTAACTTGATATAAAAAACGATTTAACTTATTGATCAACTAAATAAAAAAGGCGATCGCTGGTTGTAGCGCACTGCCCTTGGGGCAATTACTGCCAATTTATCATTTGATAAAGACAACTTTAAATTTGTAGGGTGCGTTAGTACTACTTAGCAGTGCTGAATGAGGTGGTTTGTTTGACTACTTCAGATTTACTTTATAAACTAGCTAGAATTATTAATTCTATATGAATTATATAAACGAGAAATAATATCACAAAAGCGGCTCAACTAAAATACCCTGATTTTAAATTTTTATAGGTAGAAAAAATATTACAATAATAAGCAAACAACAGTACTTTGGTGATTGACTTTTCTACCAAGCGGTTGCACAATATAACATCTCTAGCCCTTTTAAAATTCTTATCAACGGTGCATCAATTTCGGTATAAATTATTTTGTTTGTGTTCCTACTCGATGACATCACAGAAAATTGAGGGAGAGGGTGCCTTCAATAGTTAACACTCATGTGCAACTATTAGCTAATAAAGATTTAACAACATCAACGGCTGAAATTACCTGGCTAGAGGTATGACTTCGTCAAAGGCAGTACCTTCCACATATCTTTATGAAGGATAGTATCTCTATGGCTCCAGTAGTAGTGCATATCACTACTTATTGTCGGAATTTAAGTAGCTACGAAACAAGAATGTACGCACTAGGTAAACATTGCCTAAAGCACTTTACATGAAACAAAAGTAAGTTATTACCTTTTAAATAGGTTAAAACTTTGATTCAAGCAGTGTGACATTGCCTACACTTTGCCTAAAAATAGGCAGGCATTGTTGCTTGCTGAAATGCCCCTTTGATCAAAGTTTCGAGCAAGCACGTACATTGATGTTCCGCTACTACAGAAACCACTTCATTTCTGACTCGTCACATATGAGTGTTGATTAACTTCCCTAAGAACATCCGTTGCTACCCACTCGCCAATATTTTATGAATATCGTTGTTCGTTTGCTTGGCGCATTCGCTCTTTCGCTGTCTACATATGCTGCTATACCTTCTTTTGTAATAGCACAGGAGACTCCAACTGTTCCCCAGCCGGAAACGACGCAGAAGCCTGCAACTGTTCCTGCGCCCGGAACAACGCAAAAGACTCCAATTGTTCCTGCGCCCGGAACAAGGCAACAAACTCCAACTGTTCCTCCGCCCGGAACAAGGCAACAAACTCCAACTGTTCCTGCGCCCGGAACAAGGCAACAAACTCCAATTGTTCCTCCGCCCGGAACAAGGCAACAAACTCCAACTGTTCCTGCGCCCGGAACAAGGCAACAAACTCCAACTGTTCCTGCGCCCGGAACAAGGCAACAAACTCCAATTGTTCCTCCGCCCGGAACAAGGCAACAAACTCCAACTGTTCCTCCGCCCGGAACAAGGCAACAAACTCCAACTGTTCCTCCGCCCGGAACAACACAGAAGATATGCTCTTTTGATGCAGTAGAGAGTTTGCTACCTCCACCGACAGGTGAGCAAACCGCTTCTGCGTTTTCCTATTTGGCACAACAAGGTTTTACACAGAAGCCAGACGGTTCCTGGGTTTGTTACGTGAGAGATAACCAGAAACAGGGGCTTTACTATACCCTTTTTAAAGTTCAACAAATCGATGGAAAGCTTATAGCCAGTTCCTTCTTGAATAACGGCAGTCTAATTGAAGGGCAAGATGCTCGTAGCTTAGATTTGTTCATGACGCTGATTGAAAATCATACGAAGACCAATCAGGGGAATCGTCAGAGTATACGCAGGTATTTGGAATCTTTCGTTGCTTTAGTTAAGCAAGGGAAGATACCGTCTTCTGGTCGTGGGTATCTCTTCGACCAACCAAGCCGAGGGTTCATCTTGTACAACAGTGTCACAGGAGGAGAACTCAAGGGCACAGCAATCACGATTAACATCAACTCACCTCAGAATTTAGGTTCCTCCCCAGCCTTTTAGCTGGATCCCTTTTGGGCAGGGTGTAGAAAAATTCAAAATTCAAAATTCAAAATTCAAAAAATAATTTTCAATCTTGAATTTGAAATTGGTTTGTCTCCTACACTCCTATGCCCTTACACCTTGTTTACTGGAGGTAAATCCCTTGAAGTCAGTTATTAAAAAAACCGCAATTGCACTACCATCCATTGTAGCAGTCATCACGGCGTGCCAGTCTGCATCTGCTCAGCTAAGCATTGGACGCTATGGTATTCAACCGGGACTAGAGCAAAACTATCTCCAGTATCAGATATCAGGGCGAGATTTAAGCCAAATGCGAGGCATTCCTGGATGTAGTGTAGGATTTGGTGCGGCTTGTAACAAGCCTGGAGCAGTTTTCCAGAAAATAGTTGAGTCCAATGGTGGACCAACCTACGAGCAGTTGTTGATGCGAGCGGCTGGTGGGGAGGAAAACTACAGGAATTTCGCTTCCTTCTACGGAGACAATCCCAATCTTTCTCAGGTGCCGTACGCCTCATTTTGGCGGCAAGACGACCCTAATATCGTGGACGGGTACCGATATCTTCTTGGACAGACACTCAATCGGACTCCTCAAGAAGGTTTAGGGCAAGTTACCAAAAACTTCTACTGGGCACCTGAAAGAGGTGGCAACTCGCTTGATCCTCGTAGTGGCTTGCTGGATTTGAAATACTCTTATGGGCGTCTGTTGCTTGAAGAGGTGGGAAAAATTCCCGATGCTCAGCAGCAGATTCAAGCTCTGGGTTTAGAGCCGCAGCAAACCAAGTTTTACTTAGACAAACTTTCTACATCGAAGCGTGCGTTGAATGGGAATGAACAGTCTCTCAAAGACACCATTCTCAAAGACCTCTCCATGCCATATCCACCAGATGGTGCTGAGTTCGGACGCCCAAATCTTGGTATTCCTCCAGCCGATTCGCTCGTTGGAGAAACTCTTCCTGGCGATGCGTTTGTTGGGACAACTCCAGTATCGTTGGAGCCTGAAGCAATCAGCCTTGATATTCCCTCTAGCCTTGCAAAAGTTGATTTTCCTGGCAACTTTGCAGAAGGTGCCGTGTTGCAACAAGGCTCAGGAAACTCTTTTTCAAGCTGGCTAATTGGCGGTGGTGGTCTTGCTTTACTCTTACTTCTTCTTTCTCTTGGTGGTGGAGATAGTTCTTCAAGTGGGGGATCAGGTACAGTAACAGGCATACCCCCTGTTGCCGCTCCGCCTTCTGGCGGGTCTGTTCCCCCTGTAGGCAATGCTCCTCCTGGTGAGAACCAAATCATTGAAGTCCCGCCCGCTCCTCCTGTGACTCCTCCGCCTGGACAGGAACAGAAGAAAGTACCCGAGCCATCAACAGTATCAGCCCTTGTGTTGCTGATGATTGTATTGTGGATGCTTGATTATAAATATCGGCGTACCCAGATAGATAAATCTGGTGGAGTTTGCTGAGGAAACCAAAACTGGTGATTTGATGTTTGTGCACATATTGCAGCATTCTCAATTAGCACCCTCGCCCGCACAGAGTTAAAACTCCGGGATCATAGCTCTAGTCCACTAAACTGGACTGAAAACAAAGCCACGTGAAAGAGTTGAGTCCTCTTGACAAAACTTCAGCTACTCGCTGTGAAACTTTAGTTACTGGTAGTTGAGTTGATGCGACTTGGGTCATTCACGCGGTTGTGGAACCCACAGGCGGGGAGCTTGAGGCTTAGCCACCAATTCACGCCATAAGCGCTCATAACTGTTAACCATCTGTTTGACAGTAAAGTGACGCTGTGCTACCTCCCGACCGCGTTGACCAAGACGGATACGCAGTGCTGGATCATCACGCAGACGGCGCACTGCAGCAGTCAGTCCTTCTACATCGTCTTTATTAACCAGTAACCCAGTTTCGCCATCGGTCACGGCTTCCGCAACGCTACCCACGCGGGTAGCAACCACAGGACGGGCGGCAAGCATTGCTTCAACGATCGCCAATGGAAAACCCTCTGAACGCGAAGGCATAGCAAAGATGTCAAATTGCGGTAGATAGGCGCGGGGGTTGTCCACCCATCCGGGGAGTTGGAGGCGATCGCTCACTCCCAACTCATCTGCTAGCTTCTCCAGATCCGTGCGTTGTCCACCCTCACCCAGAATGACCACTCGCACTCCTTCAAGTTGGGCTACAGCCCGTAGCAAGATATCGTGACCCTTCATAGCATCCAATCTACCGATGCTACCAATCACTAACCCCACCCCGCCTCCTTTCCCCCTCCCCGCAAGCGGAGAGCAGCGCCGTGCGGGGGTTCCCCCCGTTGAGGCGACTGCGGACGAGGGGTTAGGGGTGGGGTTCTGCTCTGTAATATGCGGTACGCAGTTAGGTATAGAAATGACCGATCCTCTACCTAGAGCATAAAAGTCCTCCATTCGCCTAGCACTCGTCTCACCAACGGCAACATGAGCATCAACTCGCAGTGACAACGCCCTAGTGCGCCACAGATTAACAGCGTCTGTGGTGCGTAACGGTAATTGGTCAACGCGCACCACACGAGCATTGGGTAACGTCAGCGCTGCGAAAAGACCCGTTGCACACTCCCAAGGTGTGCAGATGTTGATGTGTACCACATCAGGACAGAGGCGATGCAGTACTTGCAGGTGCGCCGTTAGTGAGTGAATCCCATTCGGTGGTAATACCACTTGCGATGCTTGCGGTCTATGCTGTGCAATTGTATCTACTACCATATGCGAAGTACCAACTACGGTAACGTCTATGTCTGTAGACACATTAGTGACTAAATGTTTGAGGCTAATTTCCGCTCCTCCAATACCAGCAGAATCTGTATAGGTGACTATGCGCATCATCGGTCATAGGTAATGTAAAGTCTTTTAAACAAATCTACCGTAAGGGGATATAGACCTAACAGCCATCGCAAGTAGACTCTTGTTGCAGCCTTTTATAAAGAAAAGCATTTGTTATGGTTGATATCTATATTATTGACCTATTTGTTATTGGTTTACTGCTGTTAGTTGTTACCTTAGGTTCCGGGTGGATTTCGCGCTTACCGCTTTCCTTCGCCCTCATCTATCTAGTGGTTGGTATTCTCCTAGGTCCTTATGGTTTTGAGCTACTTCAATTGCGCCGCGAGGAAGTCTTTAACGCCGAGGTGTTGGAAAGGGTAACAGAATTTGTGGTGATTGTATCTGTGTATAGCTGCGGTTTAAAAATCGTGCGTCCGCTACAATTGGGGGCTTGGGATATAACAGCGCGGCTGATTGGTTTTTTGATGCCAATTTCAATTTTTGGGCTCGCTATTGTGGGCAAATTCTTTTTAGGTATGGATTGGGGAGAGGCGATTTTATTGGGAGCAATTCTCGCACCTACTGACCCAGTATTAGCTTCAGAAGTCCAACTAACTGATACACACGACCAAGATGAGTTGCGCTTTGGTTTAACCTCAGAAGGCGGTTTAAATGATGCCCTTGCCTTTCCTTTTGTTTATTTTGGCATTCATTCGTTAAAAGATAAAAACTGGGACAACTGGTTTAAACAATGGGTTGCGGTTGATTTAATTTGGGCGATCGCTGCTGGCATAGTTATGGGAATTATCGTTGCCAAAGCCATAATTTGGATTGATAAAAAAATCCAAAAACGCCGTCAGGCCGATGAATTGATGGAAGATTTTCTCGCCATCAGCACGATTTTGCTAACTTATTCATTAACAGAATTTGTTAATGGTTATGGATTTCTTGCTGTATTTGTTGCTGGGTTAGTTGTGCAGCGGAGTTATAAAAATTCAGAAAAGCCACTCGCACAATTGGAATTTGTAGAGCGAATTGAAAAGCTTTTAGAAGTTGGCACAATTTTACTATTGGGTTCAATTTTATTATATGAGCCCATGGTCACTTATGCTACCCAATCTTTATTGGTGGTAGTCTTGGTGTTCTTTGTCATCCGACCTGTAGGAGCTTGGATCAGCACAATTGGTAAATACCCTGTAGACCCGGGTCGTAAAGCATTACATTCGAGAACACGCTGGTTATTCGGTTGGTTTGGCATTCGCGGTGTTGGCTCTCTATATTATCTTGCTTATGCCCTTGGTAACGGCTTAAAAGGCGAGCTTGCTGAGCAAATTGGCTGGATTACTTACACCACTATTGTCGTTTCTGTGATTTTGCATGGAATTAGTTCAACTCCATTAATGAATTGGTATCAGCGCAATATAGCCGACAAGGCCCGAGATGCTTCTCCTCCAGCGACAGTTGATGAATTTGAGTAAAGCGAGAGGATGAAAATAATTACTAATTCGTAATTCGTAATGAGCAATCCAATTACGAATTACGTTCGCGTAGGTATCCGTGCCTCTTTCAGAGGAGCTACGCTAACGGCCTCAAGCCGTGCCCGTTCGCGCAGCGTGTCCGTAAGGACTCAGGGCTCAGGATATATTATCAGTTAGGAATTATTTACTTGCCTGTCACTTGGTCAACCAGCTCTTTAGCTTTTTCAATCACATTCGGCTGGGAATCCTTCACATTCCTTTCGTAAACCTTTTGCTCAGGGGTTTCAGAATCTTTTACTGCTTGTTCATAAGCCTGCTGTCTATCTTCTTCTCGAAGACCAGCAGCTCGATTATATTCGTAGGCACGGTCAATCTTTTCTTCCGGTGTGAGTTGCTCAGATGGAAATATTGGTTTTTCAGTTGTAAATGGTACTGCATAGCTAGGCTGAACACAAAAAAATAAACCCGACAGGCTGATGAAAAGCATCAACCCTAGAACAACGATGCTTTGGCGTAATGCTTTGTTGAAAATTGATACAAATAGTTGCATGGCAATACCCTCTTTGTTCTGAGTTTTTCTCAAGCGTAAGTAGAGATAAATACTTACGCACAATCCAAGTTTCACAGGCATCCTACTTGTTTAGGTGGAACTGTGCCTTCTGCCAGAGGATACATTAGCAATTCAAAATTTTAAGTAAAAAAATTCAAATTTGAAAAATATCATGTAGAAACTAGCTATTTTAACGTAAGTACATAGTTTCTCTCATTCTCTTACAGAATTCCTGCTTCTTTTACAACCAATTGTGATGAATCTTAATTCCTCGGCTTTGCATTGCTTGCTCAAATAAATCAGTTGGCAGTGCTTCTTCCACTGGTGACACACCGGGTTTTTTCAGCTTGCCATTCAGTAACAATTGAGCAATGCTACCCGTGCCACAACCAGAAGCCACGGCGGTATTTCCATGCACTAAAGTAGAGCAAAAGACTGCTTCTCTATCATCTTTGCGACCTGTAATTTCTGAGCGAACTGCAACTCCAATACCACTGAAGCGATTAGTTACATCGGTCATAAAATGGCTGACATATGCCAAAAATTCTATCATGGCACGACGCTGCATGAGTGGCTTAGGAAAAACGTGAGCAGCTATCCAAGTCATGTGATTGTAAAAATCGGGAACTGAACCAAATTTGGTAATAACTGTTTTCACAGAGGGAAAAGCATGAGGCAGTGTGAAGGTTTCTGGCATATCAAACCAGTAAACTCCGGTGCGCCCATAAGGGGATGGAAAGTCAATAGTTTCGCGCTGACTGTAAGGCTTTACCATCTGCCATTGACCATCTATTAAAGATTCAAAAGGCTTTTGCAACCCTAAAAAAGTTGTCCGCATGACAGTGACACCAGCCCCACCAGAACCAGACACCAAGTAACTTAAATGAATCTTTTCTGGTTTGTCGAATTGCTCAACGCCCTGGCGTACCATGCTGTTAGAAATGCCGGGGAATATGCCAGTGTTAACGATCGCTGTGACACCGGCAGATACGGCTGCATCATTGTAGCCCAGAGCCTTACTAGTATAGGAACGGTGGTCACTGACATCGACGTACTTGACGCCATGTTCAATACAGATTTTTAGCACATTGGCGTCTCGGTAGTGAAACGGACCAGCACAGTGAACCACCAAGTTGGCAGAGGCGATCGCCTTGCTCAATTTCTCCACGTCCGCCAAGTCCAACACCAAAAATTGCACTCGCGGATCATTCATTCCATGATCTGGGGTGCGTCCAGTGATTGTAATTTCTGCTTGTGTATGGGAGAGAATGTCCTGCGCAACACTACTGCCGATCCGCCCCCGCCCTCCAATAATTAAAACCCGCTCAGTCATGGCTCCAGCAGTGACAACAGCATTTTTATTACATCAATTTTCAGTTATCCTTGTCATCGGTAAGGAGTAAGACGTTTTCTTGCTCACATAGGAAGATGTTTCATGACACTTAAGCTAGTAGTAAGCGCCTAAGCGCTGACTACAAACTCATCATTCGCGACCAAAAACCGATGCAACAGTGGATTTTATCGAATCTCCAGCATCTTTTAACGTTTGTGTCAATGGTTCCTGAGTATGCAAAAACATTTTCGCACAGTTCCGTCCTGGTAAGCCAGAAATGGAACCACCTGGATGAGTTCCCGCACCCGTGAGATATAAATTATCAATCGGAGTTTTATAATTAGCCAACTCTGGTAGAGGACGGAAGCACAGCATTTGTTCTAGAGTCATGTCGATGTGGTAGTAGTTACCCTTGTAAGTCCCCAAGCGTTCTCCTAATTCAGCAGGACTTTCCACATGACGGGCAATAATCGAGTGTTTGAGATTGGGGGAATACTCTGCCAGTTTAGAAATTACCTTATCAGCAACTTTGTTTTTCAGTTCATCCGTCCAGCCTGTCCCTTTCAACCCCGTACCTTCTGCACCTGCTATTTGATAAGGGGCAAAAAACTCAATCCATAAAGTATGCTTGCCTTCGGGTGCCATTGAGGGGTCAAGTCCTGTAGGCATCACCACATACATCGACGGGTTTTCATCGGGTATTTTACCCAAAGTAATCTCACTATGAGCCTGTTCCACATGGTTCATAGAATCTGCAATCAGAATAGAACCAATGAGATACTCATCTTTGTGTTGGTGATGTTCAAAGCGCAGCGGTTCGGATAAAGCACAATCTATCTTGAGAATCGTTTCGTTATTGTTGATGATGCGGCGATCTAATCGGTCGCGCAAATTCGCATCGGCGCTATCCACATCGCTTGTATCCATGAGTTGCAAAAACAACCGCTTGGCATCAAGACTTGATATGACACCTTTGTTAGCACGATATTCTTTGCCGCCAGCAACCCGCACACCGACAGCTTTACCGTTATCGACCAACACTTTCTCAACCTTTTGATCCGTGAGGATAACACCACCAAGACTTGTCACACACTTTACTAAAGCTTCGCTGAGTGCGCCACTACCGCCGCGTGGGCGTGCCATACCGGGGTTGTGACGCAATGCCAACATCATTGCCCCAAAGGACATTGCTTTTTGGGAGGGAGGCGAACTCAGTTCCGCAGATAGTCGGGCGAGGGGTGCTTTGACAAATTCAGAATCAAAATACTCGTTGATATTGTCTATCGGACTGCTAAGCAGGGTGCGAACTAAATCTAGAGTCGTGTTGGGACCACCTAGAATTGAGAAGAAGTCTTGCAGATGTTTCAGACCGTAGTTACCAGCAATGTCAACTATTGACTTTGGTGCTGCATTGAAAAAGGGTGTAACCGCTTTGATAAACCGTTCCCAAAACTCGATATATTCGGCGTATTTTTGAGCATCTCTCTCACTGTAACGGGCAATCTCCGCACAAGTCTTTTCAACGGACTTATGAGCTAAGAAATACTTGCCATCAGGATGAGGACAAAAGGCGACCGGATCACAGGAAAGATATTCCAAACCGTACTTGTGTAATTCTAATTCTTGTATAACTGGACCAAGAAAAATAAATAGGTGATTAATCGCGCAGGGGTTGAATTTAAAACCAGGCGCTTCTTGCGGCATAAGTTCTTCAGTCGTCGAACCGCCACCAGGAATTGAACGCGCCTCCAATAGTAAGACGCTGTACCCAGCTTTGAGTAGATAGGCGGCACAAACAAGTGCATTGTGACCAGCGCCAATAATCACAACATCATAGGCTTCCATAACTGCAACTTCGGGAGTAGGGTATATTCCCAGATATTAGAAAGCGGTTAAAAAGTATAAATCTTTCGTGAGTTATAATTCAGAGATTTGGCATTTCTGTGATTCATCTTTTGTTTACTTTCAGTCTTTAGGAGGATGATAACCACTGATTCCCCAGCACTAATATGTGGAAGTTACAATGCAGATTGCAGGAGAATCGCCAAACTTATTTATTATTAGATAATGCCTGTCTCAAGAGCGAGCGAGCAAATCCTGAAAGTATCTGTCTTGAGGAACACACGGAGACCTGAATTCTTACCCTGCATGATATTCTGCCTGAACAAAATCAAAAGAATTAGCAATCAAATCTAAATTTTGTTCATTTTAAACGTAAATATTATCTTGTATAGTTTTGTTAAGTGTGGTTGTCACTGTTTTTTAGTTTGATTTTGGGTTAATTAAGGCTTGATGAAATCAAACTGTTTTAACTGATATTTAACTGAATTACAAGCAAATTCTAACTAGCTGTCAAAAATAGTTATGTAGTTAGAAAATAGTATTTCTTTATTGAAGATGAAAGTCAAGGAATGCTTTCATTAATGTCGTTGATATTCCTCTTTCTGGGGGAATTTCAGTTTGAGCAATAGGAGTTTAATTCTAATGGCAACTTCTGACAATAGCAATCAAACTGGTGGGTCACAAGGTACTAGCAACAATTTAACTGGTAATGGCAATTTTTCTTTCACTGATGGCGCATGGCAGTCCACCGATGGCAGCACTTTAGAAGGTGGCGGTGCTGGTGGTGCTAGTGGTGGCTTCGGTGCTGGCGGTGCTGGCGGCGCTAGTGGTGGCTTCGGTGCTGGCGGTGCTGGCGGCGCTAGTGGTGGCTTCGGCGCTGGTAGCGGTGGCGCTGCTGATGGTAGTAATACCTTTGCTTCCTTCATCGGTGGTGGCAATTCATCCACAACCAGTGCAGATGGACAGTACACCTACAATTACGAGCGACCACTCGACGAGCGGGCTTTAACTGATACTAATAACCCGTTCAATCAATTGGTCGGAGTCGTTGGCGGTGACACCAGCGCATTAGGTGGTGGTAGCAACCCCTTTGCTGGTGGTAGCGGATCTGGTGGTGAGAGTGCCTCCGGTGGTAGCAATCCCTTTGCTGGTGGTAGCGGATCTGGTGGTGAGAGTGCCTCCGGTGGTAGCAATCCCTTTGCTGGTGGTAGCGGATCTGGTGGTGAGAGTGCCTCCGGTGGTAGCAATCCCTTTGCTGGTGGTAGCGGATCTAGTGGTGAGAGTGCCTCTGGTGCTAACAATGCCGTCGCTGGAGGCAACCTCCCCGGCAACTTACCATTTGGCAGCACTCCTCCCTCGAACGAGAGTGGTAGCAACCTACCTGAAACTGGCAACGGTCTACCTGTACCTTATAACAGCGACAACTGGACATCTGATCTTCAAAACTTAGATGGTGCAAATGCCACTGGTAACAGTGGTGAAGGTAACGGTAACTGGAACTACGGTAGTAACAACACAACCGATGGTAATGGTAACTGGAATTTTGGTAGTGGCAACACAACCAATGGTAACGGTAACTGGAACTACGGTGATGGCGACAAAACCGAAGGTAATGGCAACTGGGGCTTTGGTAGCGATAACACAACCAACGGTAACGGTAACTGGAACTTAGGCAATAACAACGACATCCTTGGTAATGCCAATACACAGACTGGTAGTAACAACGACATCCTTGGTAGTGGCAACACAGCGGGTGTAAGTAACAGCAATCTGCTTGGAAACCGGATTGAACCCAGTGGTGATGGCAATACACTTATTGGTAATGAAGGTTGGAATTTCTCTGTAAGTGGCGGACTGATGTCGCTAGGTAGTAGTAGGCCCAGCCAAGCTATAGGCACTGATGTCAACAGCTTACTCAGCAGTCCTGACCTTGTAACATCTGCCATGTCAAATCCAGGCTACAACAACCCGAATTATGATTTCTCTACCATAGCCTAAAAGTTCTAGCAGACCATCGCCAGTTTTTGCATCGATCAGCCTGTCTATTGTGGCGATGACCGTTTTTGCAGACGTGAGTTGATTTAGATTTTGGACAGGCTCTTTATGGATTCCAGGGAGCCACCAAACAAGGCTCTGTAACAGAGATGGCAACAGAGCCTTGCCCCGTTTTCTGACATTGTGAACGAACTCGAAGAAACCCAGATAAAGTGGCAACTTGTCTTGAGGAATTCCCTGATGTGGTCTCAACCAAGAGCGTAAAAGCGACCAGAAGCCTTCCATCGTATAGACTCTCAATAGATCTGGCTTGAAAGTCTACTTTCATCCTTCCTTGTAAGCTAAAGCTCATCGAGTAAGATTGCAAAAGTCCCCAGTAGCATCACAGAAGTAGGGGCAATGTAGTGAGCAAGACACCCCTTCTCTCCTCCGAGCCATTTTTCTAGAGTGATTTGGTAGATATCGCATACAGACATAATATTTGATGCCTATATCTATGTAGACAAAACACGACCGCAATTCTGATTAGCAGGAACCGCTTGCATCATCTTTTTAGGAAAAGCTAACTTGAGATTCCCCATTAATTCAATAAAGCTATTACGCTCATGGTTAGCAAACCTCGGATTCCAACGTTTTTCTTCACCAATTGTGGAGACAGTAGAACCTTGATAGTCATGACCTGGATAGACCAGAGTTTCATCGGGTAGAGTAAATAGCCGCTGTGTCACTGAGTCGTATAAAGTTCCAGCATCCCCGCTTTGAAAATCAGTCCTACCACAGCCTCGGATAAACAACGCATCACCCGTGAGAACACGTTCTCCGTTGACAAGATAGGCTAAGTGAGCATTTGTATGACCAGGAGTGGCGATCGCCTCAATGACAACTGACCCCAACTGCAAGATTTCTCCATCTGCAATGTAGCGGTCTGCACAGACAGCTTCTGACCCAACGGGAAGGATTGCTTCACAGCCAGTTGCAGCTTGCAACTTGCCTGTACTGGTAACATGGTCGGCATGGATGTGAGTTTCCAAGCAATAGCGTAGAGAAAGTTCTAGTTGTTGGAGGATCTGGCAGTCCCGCTCAAATTGTTCTAAAACTGGATCAACGAGGACAGCAGTCTTCGTTTTGATATCGGCAATCAGGTAAGTATAGGTACTTGATTCCTTGTCAAATAACTGGCGAAATAGCATATAACTCCTTAACTTCTTGAGTTAGACAGTGACGAAGACTTTCTTTCAAAACCTGCCCTGACCAATGAGTTACCTGACAAGCTTGCTATTGGATTGACTGACAACTGTTCTTAAGAGCGAAGTGTCTGGTGCATTGGGTCGAGACAGTAACTCCTGTGCCAACAGCATTGCCTGCTCTCGAATCTCCGGGACTGCTATTGTCTCCAAAAGGTCGCCTTGACGTGTGGGACCGAGTGTGTATAAAAACTTTGAAGCTACGCCAGTTTCGTCCAAAAGCGCTCCATTCCCAGCCGTCTTAAGTCCCATTTTTAAGACATTACAGCAAACAAGACCCTGAGAGAGCAAGCTGTTCACTAGGGGGTGTGCCAACTTTTCATAGTTGGAGGCGGGACCAGTACAGTTAATCACGCGGTTTACCCGCAACACGATGTCATCTGTAGTGTGGCGCTTGCGAACGGTGACATCGACACCACGATCATCCTCACGGTAAGCCTGAATGCGACCTGCGTGTATGATGAGTTGACTGGAAGAAAGTAGCTTGTTTACGACCTCTGCGACCTCTGGTGCAATTCGATGACGATGGATATCCCAGTAGGCTCGAACGTGACGTAAAAAGCGCTGCTTTTCGCCCAGAGGAAGAGTTTGCCACAAGCTTTGAGTGACTGGGCGCAGAGAGTTAATGACAGCTTGCCAGTCTTGATCACCAGCAGCAGCGGATTCTACTTGTTGGCGAACGAGACGCATCAACGCCCGAACCGTTTTAGGGGCTTGGTCGATCGCAATAAAGGGAGTGCAAGCAGGAGTTGTCTTGTGAGTAAGAGGCAATAACCCATGTCGCGAGACAGTATAAATCTTACCTCTATGACCTTGGCGGAATAGAGTCAGAGTTAAATCTACCATCGTCAGCCCTGACCCTATCAGCAAAACTGAATCGTCGGGATCAACGTCTGTCAATGATTGAGCAGAATATGCATTACCTTTGTAGCGAATGCTTTTGTAGAAAGAGCGGTCTTGAATTGGTGGGTCGGCGGTTGGAAAATTGCCTAAAGCCATAACAATTCGGTCTGCTTGTATACTTTGACCGTTGCTTAACGACACAATTGCACCTGCATGACCTGGCTCAATGGCAACAGCCTCCTCAGTGATTCGTTCTAGATGCACATAATCGGGGGCAGTCGTTTCTGCTTCATTTAAAATAGCCTCAACATAGGCACCATACATCTTGCGAGGCACGAAAGAGTTTGCCGTAACCTCAGAGGTGACAAAATCTCCAATTGTGTCCTTTTGTCTTTGAACCCAACGCAGGAAGTGCTCAGGGTTATTGGGAAAAGCACTTATTTGCTCAGCAGGAACATTGAGAAGATGGTAGGGAGAATAAGTGCCATAGGCGACTCCTCGTCCTAATAAAGAGTTGCGCTCAATTAACTTGATATCGAGAGGAAAAGTTGCTGCTCGTAACAAATGAGCAGCGACCATTGAACCGCTGAAGCCACCACCAATAATAGCAATACTTGTAGAAGGATTTTCTTTAGGCATAAAAACCCACTTTCCTCAGGATTATGGTTTATCAAAAATAGAAATACGGCTGCCCAATCTCTTGAACCATGAGGGCATCTCAATTTTATCTTAATAAAATAATCTCCAAGTTTAAATTGAGAAATTACGCATTAAATCTCTGGAAATTCTGACAAATTAAATACTCACAAATACATCGGAATTATTAGGAATTAAACCCCGACAACTTTATCGGAATTATTAGCAATAAAATCCCGATAACTGTATCGGAATACTTAAAATTATGGTGAAAGCATTATAGCGATTTGATTTTGCATTTGGGTGCAGTACGATTTTGACCTGTCATATCACGTCCGCTCAATTACCGATAATCACAGAACCCCACCCCTAACCCCTCCCCCTCCGGGTATGCCTATGGCTAACGCCACGGCTATCGCCTGTACCGTGCGACCTCCGGAGGAGGCACGGCACGCCTGACGGCGTTAGCGTAAGCTCCTCCCTTAAGAGGCACGCCAGTCGCCTACGGGGGGAAACCCGCCTGCAGCGCGCTTACTCACCGCATGCGGGGAGGGGAACTTTGGCGTAGCCACTCATCGGGGTGGGGTTCCTGTTATTGAATTTTTTCTTCAGTCAGTGATCTTCAACCGTAATGCCTAATTAATCTTAAACACAGACCCAACTGTTGACTTAATCGAATCCCGTGCATCCCTGAGTGTCTGTGCTATGGGGTGCTTATTCTGCAAAAAGACTCGTGCACAGTTACGTCCGGGCATTCCTGAAATGGAACCACCTGGATGAGTTCCCGCACCTGTGAGGAACAAATTCTCAATTGGGGTTTTGTAGTTCGCTATCTCTGGTAGGGGACGGAAAAACACCATCTGATCCAGGGTCATGTCAATATGGTAGTAATTTCCTTTGTACGCGCCCAATCTTTCTCCCAGTTCCGCCGGGCTTTCCACGCGACGGGCAATCAGTGCGTTTTTAACATTTGGTGCGTAGTCTGCTAGTTTATCAACCACCCTGTCTGCAACTTTATTTTTCAGTTCATCCGTCCACCCTGTACCCTTCAAACCCGTGCCTTCTGCGCCTGCAATTTGATATGGAGCGAAAAACTCAATCCACACGGTATGCTTGCCTGGTGGTGCCATCGATGGATCTAACATTGTCGGCACAACCACATACATTGAGGGGTCGGAATCTGGGATCTCTCCTAAGGTACATTTACTATGTGCTTGTTCAACATGCCTAATAGAATCTGCAATCAAAACAGACCCAATCAGATATTCATCCTTGTGTTCGTGATGTTCAAAGCGCGGCGGTTCGTTTAAAGCCAAGTCTATCTTAAGGATGGTCTCGTTGTTATTGACGATGCGGCGTTCTAATCTTTCTCGCAAATTTGGATCGGCTGCATCCACATCGCCATCATCGATCAATTGCAAAAATACCCGTTTGGCATCAATGTTTGAGATCACCCCATCTTTTGCGCGATATTCCGTACCATTTGCCACGCGCACACCAACTGCACGACCATTGTCAATCAAAACTTTCTCAACATGCTGATCCGTCAGGATAACGCCACCTTTACTTGTCACCAAGTTTACCAAGGCTTGCACCAATGCACCAGTACCACCACGCGGTCTTGCCATCCCTGGATCATGACGCATCGCCATCATAATTGCACCAATGGCAATGGTTTTTTGCGAGGGAGGCGCACCCAGTTCTGCTGCAAGTCTTGCCAGAGGTGCTTTCAGAAATTCTGAATCAAACCACTCGTTAAGAATATCCTCAGCGCTGGTCAACATGTTGCGAATAAAGTCCAGCGTCTTGTTAGGAGAACCAATCACCGAAAATAAATCTTTCAGCTTTGCGATGTCGTAGTTGCCAACAATATCTAAAACTGACTTTGGCGGCGCGTTAAACATGGGAATCATTGCACCTATTGCCCGTTGCCAGTAATCTGTATATTCTGCGTATTTTTTGGCATCGCGATCGCTGTAACGGGCAATTTCTGCACAAGTTTTTTCTAACGACTTATGACCTAAAAAGTACTTCCCGTCGGGGTGAGGACAGAAAACAACTGGATCGCACTCCAAATATTCTAAGCCGTACTTTTCCAGTTCTAATTCTTGTACCACAGGTCCTAAGTGAATAAACTCGTGGTCAATGGCACACAAGTTAAACTTAAACCCAGGAGCTTCTTTTGGCAAACATTCCTCTGTTGTCGCTGCACCACCAGGAACAGAACGCTTTTCTAGGAGTAAGACGCTATAGCCAGCTTTCAGCAAATAAGCAGCACAAACTAGCCCATTGTGTCCTGCTCCAATAATTACAACATCATACGTTTGCATAGTTTAACTTTCGGGAAGTAAATATACTCCCGATTTTAGAAAGTTCTTGACAGCTTTACATCATTCGGCAGTCAGAAAAATTAACCTTTAGGTAGGATTTTTGATGATGTTACTTTTCGTAACAGATAATTGCTAATGCACTGGTTAGTAGTTAGCGAGATTTTTTAACAACTAACAACTAAAAATTACCTTCAAGCGTAGGTATTTGTGTGACACGAGCATCTACCAAAAGTGTCATACTATTCTTTTGCACTTCCATCTTTTTGACACGAAATACTACGTCATCAAACTGCAAATATGGTAAGTTGACAAGTTCTTTTACCTTTTGCATTAAGGCAACAACGACTTCAAGTGAAATGCCTTCTCCCTGAGTCAAGTTAAAGTTTTCTAGGATTATGGGTTTGTGTTCAGTCCGTGGGCAAACCTGTGCAGTAAAACCTACTGTGCGAGCCTTGCCTTTTTCTGTTAACAAAACCTTTCCCGTAAATGCCATCTTACCATTATCTATTAAGTGAATTTGTATCTCTTGTGGCTGTAAACCGACAATTTCACCATCTACATTCAACTCAAAGTTTGGCATCTTGCTACGAACAAACTCTGAGGTCAAGGCATGGTTAATATCTGCTTCTGTAAGTACAACACGAGCACTGGTATTTACTGGCTGATTCAGTTCTATTTGACCAAAAAGAACACTTAATGGATTGATGGCAACGCTATCTGTTTGCAGTTTTATGTCCTGCACGCGGATACCTCGCATCACCAGCCCCCGACCTGCAACGGAAACCCCATCCGCTTGTCCCTGAAACATTTTCAGTAGATCGGTTTGTACATCTACGTCTATTTTTTCTGCTCCATCTAGCTCTTCAGATAATCTGCTTTGGGCTACCTGTGAAACAATCTGCTCGTCTAGCCGATGCTCTTCTGGCATAAGTTAATTATCTCCTTCGCGTCCTTTTACTGCTTAATTTTGACGCTGAAAACTCAGGAGAGTATCTACATCAAGATATAAAAAAAGGAAGATATCAAAAATCCTGTGATTGGATAATAAACGAACCCACACGAGGCAACAAAGAACATAGAGAAGAGGAAAATACTATCTGTGTTAATCTGTGTGCATCTGTGGTTCCTTAATCTTTATATCTTGAGCCATAGCTACAAATACACAAAATTATTCGCCTTCTTCATCTCTTTAGAACAACCATCCGCACACCACCAGAAGGAACAATAGTAATTCCACGACGTACTGGACGCACTGGACGCTTATCAACAAGCTCTAGTTGAAAATGTAATAAAATACTTGCTACTACTAATTTCAGTTCATACATAGAAAATGCTGCACCGATACAACCACGATAACCTCCCCCAAAAGGCAAATATTCATAAGGTGAAAAATTTTGGTTGAGAAACCTTTCTGGTTTAAACTTCTCTGGTTCAGGGTAAGTTTCTGCACGTCGATGAGCTAAATGGATGCAGGGAACTAAAACTGTCCCAGATGTAAATTCCTGACCGACAATTTCTACTGTATCTTTTACCGTTCGCGGCGTACAAATTAGAGCGATGGGGTGAATTCGCAGTGTTTCCTGACAGACAGCGCCTAGATATGGTAATTGAGTAATAGTTTCAGGATTGGGTGTATCGCCCAAAGTATTCAATTCCTGCATTAGCTTATCTTTTACCAAAGGGTGGGAGTGAATTAAATAAAACACCCACGCCAAGACTGCTGCTGTTGTTTCATATCCCAAAAGCAACAGTGAAACTAATTGGTCGCGTAACTCTTTATCTGTCATTTGCTCTTGGTTTTCGTCACGCGCTGACATCAACAAAGTTAGAATATCTGTACGCGAAGCATCATTGGACAAACGCCGTTCGTCAATCTCTGCATAAATCAGTTTGTCGATTTCCTCACGCCTTTTAAGGTAGTTTCCCCAAGGACTCCATGCACCTAAATCTTTTTGTAAAGGCGGAAAGAAAAACAAGGTAGAGTACCCAGGTTTAGTGACATCTTCTAATAAAGAACTCAGCAGTTCTTTTAATTTTTGGTAACGCGCACCGGGACTCATCCCAAATACCACTTGCAAAATAATTTGCAAAGTGATATCTGGCATGACTTGCTGCATAGAAATAGTCGTACCTTGTGTCCAAGTTCGCGTGACTTCTTCAGTGATTTGGCAAATGGCTTGACCGTAATCCTTCATGCGATCGCCATGAAAAGGTGGCATCAATAACTGCCGTTGGCGATTGTGCGATCGCCCTTCTTGCAATACAATCGAATTTTCCCCAAACAAAGGCTCAAACACATGAGTTGCCTTTTTAAAATCCAACTCTTTCGCTGGAACCGCAAAACACTCAGCGATCGCTTCCGGACTGCTAAAAAAGACCACTGGCGGCGAATTTAACCCCAAAACCCGCACTGTAAACGGATCGCCATACTTCGCAGCACAATCCTCTAAAAATCTTGTCGGATTAACAATTAATCGCAGTGTTTGTATTAACGGCAGCATCATAAAAAATAGAAACTTCTTTCTTCTACTTGGCGTCTTTGGCGTCTAAAGCCCTTAGGGCATGCGCCTTCGGCTCCAGGCGGTTCGTTTTCTTTAAATTTCGTACTCAACATTTTATAGGGTGAGTACTACCCACCCTACCATTAGATGACACCGCGTTGAAAACTATACCAAAATCTTATTTCTTAAAAACTTAACCACCGATAGATGCCAAAGTTTGATATTCTACTAAACGCTGATTTTTAACAACCAGTTGAATAGAGCGATCAGGACCTGTCACCAAACCACGGCGTTTTGGTCGCACATCACCATTATCAATCAGCTCCAATTCCAACTGCGAAAGAATTTTCGCAAGTACCACTTTCATTTCAAATTGGGCAAACGCCATACCAATGCAGCGTCTTGCACCACCGCCAAAGGGTAAAAATTCATAAGGTGAAAATTGCCGTTCTAAAAAGCGTTCTGGCTTAAACTGCTTGGGTTCGGGGTATAAATCTTCACGCTGATGAGTCAGATAAATTGAGCCAAGCAAGACTGTACCCGGTTCAAGTTCAAAACCAGATAGCGATACAGGTGTTCTTACCACTCGTGGAAAGGTCAGCATCCCAACTGGGTAAATCCGCAAAGTCTCGCAACAAACAGCATTTAAATAAGGTAATTTAAAAATGGCGCTCGGATCTGGGTTATCGCCCAAGGTATCGAGTTCCTCTAGCAGCTTTTGGCGCACTTCTGGCAGTTTGTGAATCCAGTACAATGCCCAAGCTAAAGCTGTTGCGGTGGTTTCGTGACCTGCGACTAACAGAGTCATCAACTCATCACGTAATTCCACATCCGTCATTGATTCTCCTGCTTCATCCGTAGCTGTGATCAGCAAGCTGAGAATGTCTGTGCGAGATGGATCTGGATGCTCTCGATGTTCCTGAATTTGGGCGTACAAAAGTTGATTAACTTGCTCCCGATGGCGCAGAAAGGTTCCCCAAGAAGTCAAAGGACCTAAATCTTGTTGTAGAGCCGGAAAATAAAGTATAACCACCTGCAAGGCAGACCGGTTTTCCAGCATCGCAACCAAAACTTTCTCGAGTTCTTGGGCGCGTGAACCGTCATATAGCCCAAACACCGCTTGCATGATGGCCCGCAGGGTGATGCCTTGCATCGCAGACCGAACATCGAAAGGTTTGTCTACCTGCCATTGGCTGATGATTTGCTCTGCGATATCGCCAATGACTTGTCCATAGGTTCGCATTCTGTCACCGTGAAAGGGAGGCAATAACAACTGCCGTTGACGCCGATGTGCCTCACCAGTGAGGGTGATGACAGAATGCTTCCCCAGCATTGGTTCAAACGGAGTATTCCAATCACTGGGAGTCTCAAATTCCTTGGTGTCGCTACTCAAAATCTGCTGCAACGCTTGGGGGTTACTAACGAAAACCACAGGACTATTTAACTGATTCGGCGGAATTCCCCATCCGCCATGCGGTGGGGATGGATAGCCGGGAGATGACGAAACGATCTCCGAGCAATAATGACTGCAAGTCATTGAGAGAGTGAGGTGGTTGAGGAATCTC
>JAESFT010000373.1_pt1 | contig 30959 bp, 27 predicted proteins | sample 9269451 | NCBI WGS metagenome assembly JAESFT01 (sample SAMN14502557, study PRJNA617106) | algae metagenome | isolation source: Scytonema hyalinum WJT4-NPBG1 and co-occurring heterotrophs from well... | place: USA: Mojave Desert, Joshua Tree National Park, California | collected 2006-05-25
TGTTCATCCAGACCAAGCTGAACCCGACGCCGCCGGACCCCATCCAGGCGAAGGTGATGATGTTCATGCCGATCATTTTCTCGGTGATGTTCTTCTTCTTCCCTGCCGGCCTGGTGCTGTACTGGGTAGTGAACAACATTCTGTCGATCGCGCAGCAATGGGTGATCACCCGGAAGATCGAAAAAGGACAGGCGGCTTGACGCCAGCGTTTCGTGAAAAAGCCCGTGCATGTCACGGGCTTTTTCGTTTCGTGCGCCTGTTTTGCAAATGAAGTAATGGATCCAAGTTGTTTTCCGACGCCAGGAACAAATTTCCAACACTTGTTCCACTTTTCTCATTTCCCCGCTTTTCCTTGCGGACACCATCAGTAAAATCATTTCATGAACTACGACTCTTCTCCCATCGCCGCAATCGCTACCGCACCCGGACGTGGCGGCATCGGCGTGGTGCGCATTTCGGGCAAAAATCTGGGCAGCGTCATGCAGGCGGTCTGTGGCGTCGAGCAGTTGCAGCCGCGGCACGCCACTTATCTTCCATTTCGCCAGGCCGACGGCAGCGTGATTGATCAGGGCCTCGCGCTGTACTTCAAGGCGCCGCATTCGTACACCGGCGAAGACGTGCTCGAGCTGCAGGGGCACGGCGGCCCGGTGGTGCTGCAGATGCTGCTGGCGCGTTGCATTGCGGCAGGTGAGGACATCGGATTACGGCTGGCGCAGCCTGGCGAATTCACGCATCGCGCCTTCCTGAATGACAAGCTCGATCTGGCGCAGGCCGAGGCCGTTGCCGACCTGATCGAAGCATCGACCGAAGCGGCGGCCAAGTCGGCATCGCAGTCACTGTCCGGCGTATTCTCCAAGACGATTCATGAACTGGTCGACAAGGTAGTCCATTTGCGCATGCTGGTCGAAGCGACACTGGACTTTCCGGAGGAGGAAATCGATTTCCTGGAAAAATCCGACGCGCGCGGCCAGTTGGACCGCATCAGGCAGAACCTCGACGACATTTTCAACCAGGCGGCACAAGGTGCGCTGCTGCGCGACGGCCTGAACGTGGTGCTCGCCGGGCAGCCGAATGTCGGCAAGTCGTCATTGCTGAACGCGCTGGCTGGCACCGACGTCGCCATCGTCACGCCGATTGCCGGCACGACCCGCGACAAGGTGACGGAAACCATACAGATGGAGGGCATCCCGCTCAACATCATCGATACCGCCGGCATCCGGGATGCGGGTGATGAGGTCGAGCGTATCGGCATCGAGCGTACCTGGGGCGAAGTGCAGAAAGCGGATGTGATTCTGCATTTGCTCGATGCCAGCCGGGGACCGACGCGTGCCGACGAAGACATCGTCATCCGCCTGCCGAACAGTGTGCCGGTACTGCGCATCTGGAACAAGATCGACTTGTCCGGCCATCGACCTGCCGTCGACCGCATGGCGGATGCAACACATATCTATGTCTCGGCGACGGACCGCACCGGCATGGAATTGCTGCGCGCGGAACTGCTTCGCGTCGCGGGATGGCAGCAAACCGGCGAATCCCGATTCCTGGCGCGTGAACGGCATTTGCTTGCACTGAAGGCAGCACGCCAGCATCTGGAAATTGCCGCAGAACATGCGGCCAGTACGCATCGGATCAACGATCAGGCGCTCGACTTGCTGGCAGAGGATTTACGACTGGCGCAGGAACGCCTGAACAGCATCACCGGCGAATTTACTTCGGACGACCTGCTTGGCGTAATCTTCAGCCGCTTCTGCATCGGGAAGTGATCATCCTTCAGTATTGAAGGCCCGTTCGGAAGTCACGGCAAAAAAAAGCCCGCTGCGAGAGCGGGCCGAATCCAATTCACAGGGAGTTGGAGGAGACAGGTATCAATATAATGCGTCGCACCATATTTGTCCTATTTATTATCGTGATAAGGATATATTCATCAGTTATATATCCAAAAAGAAAGCCCGTTTAGCTTGTGGCTTCACGGGCTCCTTGTCTCTCTCGACTATCCTTGGGAATGGATTTTTTTGGTGCAGCGGCCAAATACTACAATGAAAGTCACGCATTTCGATAATTGTTCATCAATGAATGTTTGATATTGATCAATGGGCTTTGCTCAAGGAAACTCCTCTCGATGCATCGACGTATGTCATTGGAATCGGTATCTCTCTGGATATTTAAGAAGTACCCGCAATTGAAGACAACAAGCAGTGCTTTCACTCCACTTTTCCTGATCTGATTTCCATTGGAATAAGTATTGACCGGTCGGCGAGGAACTATGGTTTATAAATGTTATCCAAATAACATCATTAGCTATCTAGGAGACTGACATGAACCAGGACCAGATTAAGGGCAGCATCAAGGATGCCGCCGGCAAAATGCAAAGAAAGGCGGGCGAGGTACTGGACGATAAAGACCAGGAGTCGAAAGGTACCGGCAAGCAGGTTGAAGGCAAAGCCCAAAAGATCGTCGGCAACATCAAGGATACTTTTGGCAAATAGAAAGCTTGAGAATATAAGCAGCAGTTGAAAGGCGGGTTAATCCCGCCTTTTTGCATTGTGCTACCTGATCAGCAACTCATTCCAATCCGCGTCAACATGCAGTCGTACGTGTTAGTTCAGAGGACCAAAAAAAAAGCCCGCTACAGGAGCGGGCTAAATCCAATTCACGGAGAGTTGGAGGAGACAAGTGCAACTTTAATGCACCGCACAATAGATGTCTGCTTTATTTGCGTAATATGGGTCATTCACAATTTGCATATCACTAAAATACAAAAGCCCGCTTAGCACATGCCTTGCGGGCTTCGGGTCTCACTCGTCTATCCTGAAAAAGGATTTTTTATGCAGCGGTCGAATATTACACCGTAATTTCACCATTTTTCAAAAAAATACCGAGATATCTCTTTTTCGCCGCAGATCGAAGAACATCATATTCGTTGTGGAAAAAACAGGCATCATGGGTTTCCTTTATTGCATCATCCGATAAGCATATTGGTCTTGAATGGAAACAGTCCGTTCAACTGCATCTGGCCGCTGCCTACGACCTGATACGACTGATAAAGGAAGTTCAAGGCCCCATTCATCCAGATGCCAAAGGTCGAGATATTTTCCTTGGTCGTCGGACGTTATTAGGAAGGCTCGAGCAACCTGACGTCAGGTCCGTGAAACTGGGTCGCCAAAGTACATTGTTTTGCGAACATGTCGCCGGACCCGGTGGCCTGCTTCAGGTTATAGATGGGGATCGATTTGCCCTTCGCATCGACGCCTTTGAAAAACTTTTCTCGGTAAGCGTGAGCTTCTCCGGCCGCCCTTAAACCGATGTGTTTTTCAGCAGCCCGGTTTTGATGATGCTGTTTTCCATCAGTGTAAGTAGTTTTTGCGGCGTCATCCCTCTCGCCCGTTGTCGAAGTAATTCTCTCCTGCCTAGCGTACGGCGCATGGCGCCGGCCGGCCACCCTTACGCGCCAAGCTGGGGAAGCAACGAAGTCCGCGTTGCACGGACCACCGTGACTACATCGGTCATTGGGTCGATCTTCCACGATTTCAGGAAGCCTTGCTCGACCAGCAGATCAAGCGCTTTTTTCAATCCATTGCGAAAGTGATAGAGCTGCTGCGCCGACGATCCGCACAGGCCTTTAAGCGTCTCGACCTTGTAACCGAAGGGTTCGCGATGCGTGAAGTAAAACCCGTGCAGCCACTTGGCCAGCGGTGAGCGCAGCTTGAGGCGCTGCCGCCAGTCGAGCTGGGTGTAGGCATCGGCACCGAACAAGGTAATGAGCTTCGGATTAAGCCTGACTTTCCATTGACGATCAGTCTCGTCCTTGAAGGTGAACTCCTGTACCAGGGTTCCGCCATAACCGCGTTTGCCGGAACCGGCATCGAAACGAATTTCGACAGCGTTGGCAGTAAGGCGAAGAATGCACAAACGCAAGCGTTCATAGGAAGGAGAGGAAGTCGGCCAGCCCATTGACTTGAGCATGGAATAGGCGGTGAACGAGACCTCGTGTCCGAGAGGCTGGCTGCGCGCCAGGTGCACCAGGTTCAAAAACACATCCTCGTCGTCCTGCCGCAACTCTTCGCCGGTATAGAAAATCTCGACGCCCTTGACGGAAGTGATCGGCCGCTCCTTTAGGTGCTGACGCGGTTCATTCTGACGTGCGACGCTGAAAAGCGCCGATCTTGCCAGCGGATTGGGCAGGCCGCGTACCTGGTTCTCCCACAGCGGCAGCTGAATGATCTTCAGGACCTGTTCGACATCGCTTTGGACGGCATCATCCACTGTCTGGCCGTTTTCATCAAAAGCCATCTGGGTTTGCTGCGAACGCGCTTTTCGCTTCGACGCCAAGGTTTGCTCAATCTTTTGCAAGGCATCGCTCAGCGGCTTGTGCATGATCCCTGATGGCGGCATGTCGCTTTTCCGTAAGTTTGTTGTCGAGCGGCAAAGGTAACATGCAGCCTCTCGTTTTTTAAGCGTGGCCACGCGTAGTTGTACCGTTGAAACACGTATTTCGAGCGAGGGTAGTTGAACTTTTATTGCTGAAAAATGCCGCAATGCTCGTTTTTCGAGCGAGGGTAAAAAACAAGTAACGGACCTGGATTCGTTCTGTCGTTGTTTGAGCGTGGCATTCGAGACGGCTGGACGATCCATTTTCCATCCAGCGCTTGATTCCAATCGCAGAAAACCGGGCATATCGACCAGCTTTTATCGTTTCCGGAGCGTGGCGAAGGATGCGGAACGGTAAAGCCTGCTAGAGACACGTTTTTCGAGCGTGGGAGAGGCCTGTGCAACGCCGCTTTATCGTATGTCGAGCGTGGCTCGATCCGTTCAAGGGCGGCGACACTCGTATTTCGAGCGATGATTTGCTCTCCGATGCACTGAATTTTGGCCGTCGGGACCTTTTCGCACTGTGCTTTTGCCGGATCCAACCCTGCATACGCCGCCTTTCAGTCTGGAAAAGCGATAAATGTATCGTCTGCCGAGCGTGGATGCCTGTCGTAGGTGAAGCGATCACACTCGTAGGTGCAGCGAGAAGGTCCCGTTCCCGAAGCGTGGAGGACGCGTTTCCGAAGCGAGCACAAGACGTTTTCCGAGCGTGCCGCACCTTATCGAAAATCATTTAATTTCAATGACTTACCTTATATTTTCGACCTGCTTAATCTGGTTTTAATCCTTCTAATCCGTGCCGGATCATCGCTCGAAACACGAGTCGCACATCTTGTTTCCGGCGAACCGGCGCACTTGCGAGTGATCTATCCAAAAGATCACGGATATTGAAAGAACACGATGAAACAAAGGGAAATTCAGGGCAAGGACGGCGTCGCATGGACCTGCGTGCAAGCCATGACGGGCGGTAGCGGCGACATCGCGCGCAAAGCGGAAGAGCATATTCAGGATAACGACGGCAGGGTGCCGGTAGTCTGTACCCCAAGCGGCGGCGAAAAGTCGGTACATGTCGATCTCCCGCTGCAATGGGATGAGCAGCTGTCCGACGACGATATGCTGAATGCCATCGCGGCGGTGCGCGAAGCACACTGACATGCTGGCGGGTCACATGGTCAGGGCATTTCAGGTCACTTTCTACGCGGTGCTTTGGCTGGCGCTGCTGGGCATTGCGCTTCCGCTGCTTGATGCAGTTCTGTATGCATCGCGGCTGGCATCCATGCCGGCCCCGGTGAAGGTCGGCATGCCTGTCATGAACGTCAAGCCGGCCGTGCTACGCGATACATGGCATGCATCCCGGTCAGGCGGGCGTCGTCATGAGGGCATCGATATTTTTGCCCGTCGCGGTACGCCGGTGCAGGCGACCACCGAGGGCATCCTGGTTCGTCGGGGCCGGAACAAGCTGGGCGGCAATGTCGTCTGGGTGTTGGGCCCGGCGGGACAAAGGCATTATTACGCTCATCTCGATTCATTCGCACCTCTATCCGAAGGCCAGCGGATACAGCCGGGTACAGTGCTCGGTTACGTGGGCAACACCGGCAACGCGATAAACACGCCGCCGCATTTGCACTACGGTATTTACACGCGCAATGGCGCGATCAATCCATTTGCCCTGCTTGCACCCGTTCCGGACTAACGCCCCGAGGTGATGGCACGGCACGCTGCTTGCGTAGTCGACTACGGGCGCTGCGGATGCACTCATTCAGCACAAATCGATAGAAGGCAGGAAATCTTGTCGATGACATGCTTGCCGATTGTGCGCTCCCTGCACCGATTGCACTCTTTGCGAGCACCCATGTCCGGCGAAAAGGAAACCATGATGGCGGAGAAAATAGGCACCCGTTACTTAGCAGAGCATTTATCGACGCTGGCAAGTATGCTGGAAGCGGAATGGATACGGGCCAACACGCTCGGAATACGACTCGACAGGGATTTGGCCCATGAAGCACGCGAGGTACGTCGTGTAGCGGACCGGCTGTGGGATGCAAATAGCTGTGTCGTGCTGGGCGACGAAATAAGATCAACCGCACAGACCCATGTCGTGCTGCAATTTGCCGAAGAAAGAAGGCGAGGTTGAGGGACATAAGCGCCATGAAAAAGCCGCCATGCAAGCTGGCGGCTTTTCATTACTGCCTGGGGTCAGGAGCACTATATCCGGGCGACCTTAAGCAAGGTGCTTAGTTGGTCTTTACCGCGCCAGGCGCTTTGGCGTTCTGGGCAGTTTCTGTTCCTTTCGGAGCAGTCCGTGCGTATTGCGTTTGGGTTGCCGGAATTTGACCATCGAATTCCTGGCCGCCGACGATGTAGGTACCGTCCGCTTGTGCCTGGCGCAGCTCGGCCATGACATCGGCGCGTGTCTTGGTGGATTTGCCGAGATTGTAGTGGGCAGTGTCATCGCTGCCCACCGCAAAGGCGGAACCGGCAACAGCGAATATGGCAACAGCGGCAATCAGATTTTTAGCGTTCATTTTGCTCTCAAATGGTTAAGTTGATGACTCAAGGCTCGGCGGCAAGGCGACATTGCTGCCCGTCGGGCCTGCCTCGGTGAGTCGCACTCTGTTGTGTGCTCATCGATGGAGGAAAGTCTAACCATTTCAGATAGAACGATAAACGCTGCAATCGGCAACACATTATTCCGATTTAAGAAATAATGCGGTTCGATGAATTGCGTTCATGATGGATTAAAGCGAAAAAAGAAGTGCCTTGGCCGTGATTTCTCCTGGCCTGCTGCCAAGCAGTTGTAAAAAATCAATTCAAATGCTTAATCTTTAGGCAGAATTGGGCCAGCCGCTGTCCAGCCTGGAACGGTGAATGGGCGGCGGTTAGGCAGCCTTGGAGGTGTGCGGACATCTCCCTGGCTGCCGCTTTGTTTAAGCGCGGAAGCGTTTGACGCCAAGCTGATATTTGCAATAAAACCAGGATCGAACATTGCCTGTCCGCATGAGGCGATATGAAGCGGGAATGCGGTGCGCGAACTATAACTGCGCGAATACCGCATGAAATGCCAATTCTTCGGGAGCGTAGCCTGCGCGAGCGCCGGAAAACGTTTCATTCGTTTCGGTCACCGATACTGCCTCATACAATTTCAATCGCTTCCAGCCGGTAGCTGCGCCTGACAAACCTTCTCCAGCGACTTGATAACAAATCAGTACCGCATCGCCGACACTGTCCAGACCGTAGGCATGTGGCTCAACGACACGAAAATATCCGTAATACCGTAATTTCAAAAAGCGCTTTTGGTGAATCGCCTGCACGATGAGATGGTTCAACTTGCTTCCCTTCCGTTACCTTCACAATCCCGCTCTCATGGGTAAATGCCTTGATTACGTCTTGTATGGCATGGCATCACCAGCCATAGATATGGGAAATGTAAAAACAAATTTCAGTACTGCATGCTAACGACCTGCAAAAGGCAGTTTCTCATCTCTACGAGCCGGTTTCCTGTTCGCCCCGGAGCATGTCCACTTCTGCGTGATTACCAAACAGCTTTTACTCTCTACCAAATATTACGGCGCATGAGTCTGAACAAAAGATGGCACTGAAAAGCTGGTCTTTCCGCATGTTTCATGCATTTAAATGACTTGAGTAATTTGCACAAGTTCAATGTTTTATTGGTGAAATTGTTACCAAAAATAACAATTCCCATGGCATCGATTCTGTTCGGAAAGGCCGTGCTAAGTGAAACGAAGGTTTGATGTGAAAATAGAAGTGCGAATCAAATCGATTCGATAGGCGATAGCGTAGCTTGCTTACTGGCTATTTGTGGAAAGTGCAGCCAAATGCAAAGAAATAACCAGATTTTCGTTTTTCTATTTACAAATTCTGGAATATTGTTACACTTTGATGCCACTTGCTATGGCATGTATTTTCTGCACATAAGAACAATTTCAATCGCCGAAAACATGTCCGACTGCCTGCACCGCAGGCAGTCATTCAGCGTAACGATTAATGCCATCCCCAACCCATACCTGGGATTTTCATAAACCCGCCACGAGCGGGTTTTTTCTTGGCCTCGGCCCTTAATGGGATAATCAGGCGTCCGTTTTCAAGTCGGACAGGATACGGTGGGCAAGCGCCTTTGCTTCATCGAGCGCTTCTTCCGGCGTAATGGATACGGCATTGACGACATGCTGCGCACCATCCTCTTGTTGTGCGCCGTTGCCACGGGTGACCAGTACGACGCCCTGATATTTACCGCCTTCAAGCCGCTGAATATCCGCCTCGACTACCCAGTCGGCCTTAGTGTATTTTTCTGCCGCCATATCAAACTCCAAAACCGCTTGGAGAATGGACCGGGGCTATTGTTCCATTGCGTTCGCGATTTCACGCCGGAATGGCGTCGCCTTCATCCCGGCGCGGCAATGGCGTTTATTGCGTTCTGAATGACCATGAACGATCGACGTTCACACCATCCACGTTGCCGGTGAACCGCACCTCATAGCTGGTATTGGGAGCCAGCGGCGAAAGTGGAATGATGGAAGCCGCCGATGTCGTATTCGACTCGATCATATGCGGATCGGAAGTGCGGTCGAGCAACCTGACCGGAAGTGCGTTGCCGCTGCTCGGACGCACGGTAAAGCTTTGCACGTTCACGGTCGAGGTAATGTCGGCATGCACACTGATCGGGTAACCGACTTCGTTGCGGTCCGGCACCGGATCCGGCTCTTCGCTGTCGCTGAAGAAATTCGTCGGTACACGTTGCTGCCCGTTGAACGGGTAGGTCACAAGATTTCCCGTTCCGAGGACTGGCCGCAGGCCATTGACCGCGAAGTTGGTGGTGATGTAGATGCTGCCTGTCGAGGCGGTGGAGGATGCCGCGCCGATCTCCTTGAATACCGGCTCGAAGATGACAAACCGGTGATAAATCGCCGCTACCAGATCCTCGGCGGCGTTGAAGCCGGAGTTGTCGCCAGTGCGCACGATGACTTCGCCGGTATATCCGCCTTGAGGGAAACGGTAGCCGGCGGCAGTGAGGCGGTCAAACAAGCTGACGCCGGTAAAGCCGGGCCGGCCCCGGACCTGATCGTGGGTGATGCCATTCTGTCTTTGGTAATCGGAATGTCCCTGGGCTGCGGCATCGATCTGGGCATTACGGGTGGTGACCGGCAAACCGATCTGCTGGCGCCGGTAGTTGAACCAATTAATGCCATCGGTTGCGGTATTGCCGGTTGCTGCCGGCCCGCCGGTTTCCTGCAGCGGTGCGCTGGTGGTAACGAGCGCGGGGGCGCCATCGCCTCCGCCGCCGCAGGCGGAAAGTAGCAGGGACGCCAGCAGGGCGGGCATCCATATGAATTGGCGAAATGGTCGCACCATGAATATGTTCCTGAATTAAAAAATTGGCAGCTGAACTCGTACGATACACGCAGTGCAGTCTGACCTGGACCGAAGCCCGGGCCGGTTTTTAGATGGCGCGATGTAGAGTTGGTTGCACCACGATCGCAAATAGTTCAAGGCGGCAAGGCAAGCGCTTTGCACTTGTTGTGCATTTAACCGTAGCCCCAATGGTTGCCGCTTGAGATTTGTCAGGCATTGTCAACCGGAAAACGTACGGTGATTTTCAGACCCGGGCCGCTATTTCCTGCGCTGGACAGGCAAACCGTTGCATGGTGCATGGCGGCGAGATCACGAACGATTGCCAGGCCCAGCCCGCTTCCTCCCGAATTAAGTTCCTGGGCCGACGGCGCGCGGTAAAACGGGGAAAACACGCGCTCCCGTTCGGTTTCGGGGATGCCAGGTCCGCTGTCTTCGACCTCGAGGATCGGCTGGCCATCATTGAATACCCGCAATATCACCTGCCCATCGACCGGCGTGTACCTGATTGCATTGTCGATCAGATTGATTGCCATTTCATGCAGCATCCATGGCGTTCCGCGCACCATGATTTCAGCAGTCGCATCGAGCGACAGGTCGATATTCCTTTTTACCGCCTGCGCTGCCAGTTCAAGTCCTGCCTGCCGTGCAATGTCGGTGAGCGAGACCTCGACCATATCGGCTTCGGCGGCACCATGGCCGGCGCGCGCCAGCGTCAGCAGGCGATTGGCCAAATGCACGGTGGCATCGGTGGTGTGGGCAATGCTCTCGACGATGGCGCGCATGGCCTGCGGATCGTTTTCGCGCAATGCCAGTTCGGCCTGGGTCTTCAGCACGGTGAGCGGTGTGCGCAACTGGTGTGAGGCATCGGCGATGAAGCGGCGTTGCCCGGCGATAAGGGACTGCAGACGCGCCATGTAACCATTCATCGCGGCGACCAGCGGGCGAACTTCCTTATGTACCATCGACGCATCGAAATCGGCCAGATCGGTCGGCGACCGCGCTTCGACGTCGGCCTTCAAACGCATCAGCGGCCGCAAGACGAAGCGCACGGCGAACCATGCCAGCAGCGCAGCGGCCAGCACCAGCGCGGCCTGTCGCCACAAGGTAGCGAACAGGATCTGGCGCGAAAGATCCCGCCGCGCATCATGCGATTCGCCAACCTGGATGAGGGCGATGCCGCGCATCGAGTTGTCATACACCGGCTGATAGAGCGCAGCGATGCGTACCGGCTCACCCCGGTAGCGCGCATGGTAAAAGTACACCAGCGCGGGATAGGCTTCGGAACGCCTGATATCCGGCGGCAGCGGCGGCAGATCGTCATAGCCGGAAACGAAATCGCCATTGATGCCGGTCACCTTGTAATAGATGCGGCCGAGAGTATCGGTTTCGAAGCTGTCGAGCGCCACATAAGGCACATCGGCCACCACTTTACCGTTGACGATGGCGACCCGTTCCGCCAGGGCGCGCGTGGACGCGAGCAACGAGCGGTCATAGGCTACGTCGGCCGCTTCCAGCGCATTGCGGTAGACCGACACCGCATCGATGGCGACCAGTATTCCCAATGGGATCAACAGCCAGCGCAATAGCTGGCCGCGCAGGCTTCCCAGCCGCTTCCTGACCGGTGCGGAGCCCGTCGCCATCGTCATTGCGTATCCGGCGCTTCCAGCAGATATCCCAGCCCGCGCAGCGTGGTGATGACCACCCTGCCGGCGTCGGCACGGTCGAGCTTCTTGCGCAGCCGATGCACATAGATTTCGATCGCGTCGAGATTGGCCTGATCATCGAGCGAGAATACTTCATCGAATAGTTTTTCCTTCGACACGGCCTTGCCGGCGCGGTGGATCAGCACTTCCAGTACCGCATGTTCGCGCGGCGTCAGCGCAAGGTTTTCGTCGCCGTAGCGAAACATGCGCGACACGGTATCGAAGGACAACGCACCACAGGCAAGCGTGACGGTCTCGCTACCGCGGCTGCGCCGCAATAATGCCTTCACCCGCGCTTCCAGCTCGGCCAGCTCGAACGGCTTGGCGAGATAATCGTCGGCGCCGAGGTTCAGCCCCTGCACCCTGTCGTTCAATCCGGCGCGCGCCGTCAATACCAGGACCGGAATCTTGCTGCCGCGGGCGCGCAGGCGCTTGAGGACATCGAGTCCGTCCATCTTGGGAAGGGTGAGGTCGAGGATGACGAGCGCATACTCCTGGGTGTGCAACAGCGCGTCGGCATCGGCGCCGTTCATCGCGCATTCTACGGGCAGGCGCGCATCCTGCAGCGCCTTGCTGATCCAGCGAGACAGTTCGGCGTGGTCTTCTACCAGGAGAATGCGCATGTCAACGAATCAGGCCGAAAGCGTTTTGAAAGCCCGCAGCCGGTAAGCTTGATACCGGCAATGCGGAAATGGGCCGGGAGCATAGTCCGGCACGGTTTTGCATCATACTCATATTTCCCCGTTTGCAAAAATCGAAAGGCAAGGACCCATGCGGATTACCTCGGTACTTTTCCCGCTGGTTGCAGTCGTGCTGATGTATGCAAATGCATCGCTTGCAGCGGGTGGGATTCCGGAATGCATCGTGCCGGCGAAGCCCGGCGGCGGCATGGATCTCACCTGCAAGCTGACGCAACAGGGATTGCAGGCGGGCATGAGCAGGAAGGATGACGCGCCTCAACTGCGCATCAGTTACCTTCCGGGCGGCATCGGCGCGGTCGCGTGGAGTTCCATCGTATCGCAACGCCGTTCGGCGCCCGACACATTGGTCGTGTACTCCGGCGGATCGCTGCTGAACCTGGCACAGGGCAAGTTCGGCAAGGCGTCGCCCGCCGATGTGCGATGGGTGGCCGCGGTCGGCACCGATTACGGCATGGTTGCGGTACGGGCCGATTCGCCCTACAAGACCCTGCGCGAGCTGCTCGATGCGCTGCACAGCCAGCCGGCGAAGGTGACAATAGGCGCAGGCGGCACCGTCGGCAGCCAGGATTGGCTGAAGATGCGCATCCTGTCGAAACAGCGCGGCATCGATCCGAAGACCTTGCGACTGGTTGCCTTCGAAGGCGGCGGCGAAGCGTTTACGGCCCTGCTGGCCGGCCATGTGCAAGCCGTCTCCGGCGACACGTCGGAAGCGACCGAACATGCCGCCGCGGGCAGGATCAGAGTCCTGGCGGTATTGTCGGACGCACGTCTGGCCGGACCGCTGGCGCATGTGCCGACGGCACGCGAGCAGGGCTTTGATGTGACCTGGCCGATCATTCGCGGCGTTTATATGGGGCCGGATGTACCGGACGCCGATTACCGGCGCTGGGTAAAGACCTTTGACCGCATGATGGGAACGCCGGAGTTCGACCGGCTGCGCGCGGCGCATGGGCTGCATCCTTTCGCAATGACGGGCGACCTGCTGACCGACTACATCCGCCGCACGGTGGAAGCCTACGGCAAACAGGCAAAGGAATTCGGCCTGGTACGTTAGGGCTCACATTGCACCGCTCATTTTTGCAACCAGCTTTAATAGCCCTGCATGGCGGGCTTTACTTCAAGGACGCATGCCTTCCGATTTCCGCCCCTTTCTTTCCGCCCTGCTGATCAGCCTGACCGCTGCATTTCTGTGCGAATGGCTGAACACGCCATTGCCATGGATGATCGGCCCGCTGTTCGCCACCGCCTCCATGCGCATGGCAGGCATGGATCTGCATGCGCCGGTGCGGGTGCGCGAAGCGGGCCAGTGGGTCATCGGCGCGGCGCTCGGCCTGTACTTCACGCCGGTCGTCGTGAAGGTGCTGGCGTCCTATGCGGGATTCATCTTGCTTGGCATCGGCTTTGCGCTGGCTCTGGGCGTCCTCTGCGCATGGCTGCTGCACAGGTTATCCGGTATCGACCGCACCACTGCGTTTTTCGCGATGGCCGTCGGCGGCGCCTCGGAAATGGCGACGCAGGGCGAACGCCATGGGGCTGCGATCGACCGGGTGGCGGCAGCGCATAGCCTGCGCATCATGATGGTGGTGGCCATCATTCCATTCGGCTTCAAATTCTGGGGCGTGCATGGACTCGATCCGTATGTTCCGGGTGCCGCCGATGTGCATTACCCGGGACTAATGGCACTGGTCGTGCTGACGAGTCTCGGCGCGCTGGCGTTGAAATACCTGAACTTGCCGAATGCCTGGGTCATTGGACCGCTGGCGGTTGCGATCGGACTGACCGCATCGGGATGGAATTTGTCCGCATTGCCGGAGTGGATGGTCCATCTCGGCCAGCTCTTCATCGGCATTTCGCTCGGGACACGTTTCACACCGGAGTTTTTGCATACCGCGCCACGCTATCTTGCGAGCGTCGCGTTATGCACGCTGGTGGCATTGTTGCTCGCCGCCGGTTTCGGCTTCGGCCTTTCAGCGATGAGCGGCATGCATGTGGCAACGGCCATCCTCGCGACATCACCGGGCGGCATCGCAGAGATGAGCCTGACCGCAAAAAACCTGGAGCTGGGCGTGCCGATCGTAACGGCATTTCATGTGATGCGGATGGCGGCGCTGGTCCTGACGATCGGACCCATATTCCGCTTCGCCCGGCTGGCGCGACAACGGCGCGCGACGCGAAAATCGACGTCCGAAAAGAAGGAGTGAGACGTTCGCACGCCTCACTCCGAACCCCAGGAGAGCGTCGGGGAGAGAGATTTTTCCCGTACTGCAAGCTGGAACCGCGTCGTATGCCGGCCATCGTTTCAAATCCAATGCAATGTGCGCATTTTGTTATGTTTTATGCGCATGACCGTCCCAGCACTGCGGCGCTACGGATAAAGCAGGCGACGCACCGAAACTCAACAAGCCACATGCGCGTCTGCGGGAAACAATTCCCTTGCCAAACGTCCGGGAAATACCGCTACACTTGAACTCATTGCGCTGGTCTTAGTCTGATGGCAGGGCGAAACAATTTGTCCTGATCAATCTGCCTCCCCGTCCAAGCATGTCATTCCGGCCACATCGAATGGCATTTCCGTCAACGCATATCAACACGCATGCAGGAAAGTCGTCATAGCGTCTGGGTTATAGCGTCTGATTGAAGCCCGCTTTTATCGACGGGAAGCGGAGAACTGTGTCTTTTCTTGTCTGGTTCTTACCGAGATTTATTCTGCTCATGAAAGCTGTTGCACCCGGCACCGTTATTTTTCACCGCCATCGCGGGTATGGCGTCATCACCTCCGTCAATCTGTTGACCGGCTGGGTGGCGGCGCGTTTCGGCAGCGAAGTGCGTACCCTCGATCTCAATCTGTCGACCGACGAACTCCAGCATGCCGATGGCGAACCGATCCGCTTCCGGCGCACGCCGCCGGACCGCATGCCGCATGCGCGGCTGATGGCGATGGTGCGAGAACTCCATCGCGCCGGTTATCAGAGTTTGTATCTGTACAGCTGGCCGAAGCCGTCCGGACTGCACTGGCGCTGGCATCTGTTCACCGGTCAGCGCAACTGGATGGAGCGCTCATGGCGCGAAGGCTGGTACGGCTCCGGCGCCGATTACAACTTCAATCCGATCATGGGATGGGGCGATGCGCCCGGCGCGACCGCCCAGGAACTGGTGACGGCGCTGGCACGCTTCGACCCGCATGGCCTGTCGCAGGCATTGCGCCGCGACGAAGACCATACTGCGTGGTTCGACGCCGTCTGCGAAGCCTTGCTGCCGAACTATGCCTATACACTCGGCTGGGATTATCGCGACGGACCGACGCCGGAAAACCTGCCGGTGATTCCGGTGCGGCGCGGCGTGCCGGCTTATGCCGGACCGCCTCTGCCCTGGCCTCCGGGCTGGGCGCGCCTGTGGACCGGCGGCCGGGCGCTGGTGCGCACCGGCTTCAAAACAAATCCCGCTGGCGCCCCTTCCGACGCCGTTCGTTGATCTGCGCGATCGACGTTTCCCGCGGCCCGGGGAGCAGGGTGACCGCATCGCCGGCACTGACGCTTCCGGGCGCCACTACGCGCAGATAGAAGCCGCTGTTGCCGGCCTGCACCATCATTTTCGACGCATGCGAAAAGCCCATTTTCGCGTTGAATTTGAAGCACGGCTGGCGCGGCTCGGTCACTTCCAGCAGCACGCCGCCGATCTGGAGGCGATCGCCTACCCATACATCGCTTTCCAGAATGCCCTCCAGCGTCAGGTTCTCACCCATCGAACCGGGCGGCAGCGGTTCCTCCCGCTTCAACGCCGCCTGCCGCTGCATGGCCCAAAATGCATAGTGCTCCGATGGATAGGCGTACACCGCCTTGTTGAGGCCGCCGTGCACGGTCGGATCGGCCTGCTCGTCGCCGCTCAATCCGAGTTTTTGGATGGCGACCGCGCCTTGCACCGGCTGCTTGTGGATGCCTGTGGCGATGCGGCGGACCTGGCTTGATTGCTGAATGAAGAGATTGCCGATGCCGCCGATGTTGATACTGAGGACGCGTTTGGACATGGATGAAGCGATATGCGGGAAGATGGACGTCGGTTTCAGGCGGTCACCACGGTACGTGCCGACTTCGCGGCCGCGGCGCGCGATACCAGCATCGCGATGATGAAGAATACCGCCGCCACGAATGATAGATGACCGGTGCCGTCCACCGCAATAATCAAACCGCCAATAAAGGCGCCTGCCGCCTGCCCCAGGTAGATCGCCGATGAATTCAGCGACACCGAGGCCGACGCCAGCTGTGGCGCCATTGCCACCAGCCGCACCTGCTGCGCGCTGTTGACGGCGAAACAACCCAGGCCCCACACGAAAGTCAGGATCGCGGTAATCGTGAGCGAGCCGTGCGATAGCGGCCACAACAAGGTGGCGGTCAGCATGCATCCCATCGCAATCATGCCGACACGGACCGGCCCGACGCGGTCCATTACGCGGGCCCCGATGACGTTGCCGGTGACGCCGGCGGCACCGAAGCAGAGGAACATCGCACTGATGATATTCGGCGTGGCATTGACGAAATCCTTCAGCACCAGTGCCATGTACGAAAAGATGACGAACATGCCGACCGCTTGCAATGCGGTGACCGAAATCGCAAGCAGCAGCGGCGTGTTGCCAAACAGGCTTTTCCACGCCGCCCGGTCCATCGCCGGGATGAAGAGGCGGGAAGGAATCTGCATCCATACGCCCACGGCGAACACAGCCGCCACCACACCGACCAATCCCATGGTCGGTCGCCAGCCGATATGCGCGCCGAGATAGGCGCCGATCGGCGATCCCACCACTGCCGCGATCGACCAGCCCAGAAACACCAGTCCGATGGCTTTGCCGCGCTCTTCCGGCGGCACCATCAGGCCGGCGGTCGCCGCAGCCTGCGCGGTGAATAATGCCGCGCCGATGGCGGTCACCATGCGCGCCAGCAGCAAGGCGTTGTAGCCGGGCGCGAATGCGGCCAGCACATGCATCACCGCGTACAGGGCCAGTGACGCCGTCAACAACTTGCGCCGCTCGATCGGGCTGGTCCAGCTTGCCAGGAACGGGCCGCCGATGCAGATCGTCATCGCGAATGCAGAAATGAGCATGCCGATCGCGGCGGGCGACTGCGATAGATCCGCGCTGAGTTCATTGAGCATGCCGGGCACGATCATCACGCCGGTGCCGATGGCGAAATTGCCGAGGGTAAGGGACCACAGTTTGGATTTCATCGGACAAGTGTAGCCAAAGGCGCACGACCGTGCTGAAAGGCTTGTTGCCGGCTGATGTAACGCGTTGTTTGCAATTGACGGATAAGTGCCCGGATTTCGTGCACGCCGTACGCAAATAGTGCGCAAGTGGATCGCTGGAGTGCAAATTCGGCGGCTCTGACAGGACTTCGCCCGGCATCGATACGGCACACGTCTTGCGTAATTGCACCGTCATTGTTCGACGGTGTTTTCGTCGATACACATGGATTACCTACACAAGCCATAGCGACTTGCCGCGGCATACGCTTAATCATCAACAAGGAGATCGTTCATGGATCGTCACACCGTCACGCGGAAAATCATCGAAACCAAAGTAAGGAAGGGCCTGAAGTGGAGCGACATCGCGGAAAACATCGGGCATAGCAAGGAGTGGGCAACCGCCGCCTGCCTCGGACAGATGACTTTCACCAAGGCGCAGGCCGAAGTCGCGCAAAGCCTGTTCGAACTCAGCGATGAAGAAGCCGCGTGGCTGCAGATCGTGCCGTATAAAGGATCATTGGCGACTGCCGTGCCGACCGATCCGCTGATCTATCGCTGGTATGAAATCGTGAATGTGTACGGCACGACGATCAAGGAATTGATCCATGAGGAGTTCGGTGACGGCATCATGAGCGCGATCGATTTTTCAATGGATATCCAGCGCGAGCCGGACCCCAGGGGAGACCGGGTGAATGTGGTGTTGTCGGGGAAATTCTTGCCTTACAAGGCATATTGATGGTCGTTCTGCACCCGTGGCAAAGTAATGCGAAGCGACTTCACTGCCTTCCTTGAAGGCCGCGTTGTGAGGCCCTTTCCCATGCGAGGGGAAGGGCGGGTCACTTCGTCCTGTTGTCCAACGCCTCCGGATTCAGGATATTCACCGCCCTGCCATTTGCGAAATCCACCACGTTCTGAAATGCGGCCCGGAAGTACAGCTCATAACTATCCTGTTCGACATACCCGAGATGCGGCGTCGCCAGTACGTTCTCCATGCGCAGCAGGGGCGACTGCACCGGCAGCGGCTCAGTCTCGAAGACATCAAGCGCGGCATATCCCGGGCGCCCCGCCTGCAACGCCGCCTGCAAGGCGCCTTCCGTAACGAGTTCCGCACGGCTGGTATTGACGAACAGCGCATCCGGTTTCATGCGCGCCAGATCCGCTTCGGTGACGCAGCCGCGCGTCGCCTCGTTGAGGCGCAGATGCAAGGACAGCACGTCGGCCTCGTCAAAAAATGCCGCCTTTGACGGGGCAACGAGAAAGCCGTCCTCCAATGCGCGTTCACGGCTCGTCTCACGACCCCAGATCATTACGCGCATGCCGAATGCCCTGCCATAGCCCGCCACCAGCCGGCCGATGCGGCCATAACCCCAGATGCCGAGCGTCCTGCCTTTCAATACCCTGCCGAGCTGATTATGTTGCGGCGTGATGGATGAGGTCTGCCAGAGGCCTTCACGCAATAGTTCGCTGTACGGAAGAATGCGGCGCGAGGCTGCCATGATGAGCGTCCAGGTGAGTTCTGCCGGCGCTGTCGGATCACCTGTCCCTTCAGCGATGGCGATGCCAAGTGATGTTGCAGCATCGACATCGATATGGCCGCTGACCTTGCCTGTCTGCGATATCAATTTCAGATTTGGCAACTTCTGCAACAGCATGCGAGGGAATGCGGTCCGCTCGCGTATCAAAACAAGAGCGTCGAAATTCGCCAGGCGGATTGCCAATTGTCCAACTCCGCGCGCCGTATTGGTGAATACTTTGACATCATGTTGCGCAAGCAATGCAAAGCATTCCAGTTGACGTACGCGGTCTTGATAGTCGTCAAGAATGGCGATCTTCATAAGCGTATTGTTTCCTAAGTAATTTTGCTTAGAAAATTAGTCACAAAAAGTGCAAAAGTGTAAAATCATATGTTTCGTAGCTTGTTAGCCGCCAGCCTCCGCGCCACCCCTGCGGAGTCCAAAGCTGGCCACTGGAGTGCCGCTCTAGCGAGCTCCATTATCCGACAGACCGCCGTTCCGCTGCGGATCGACTTAGCAGATCGATCCGAACCAGCCCTGGAAACCCCAAACGACGATCCTGCCGTGCCGCTACACCCGGTTTTTTATTAGGCATTGGAGGTTTTATCGTGAATCAACCAGTCATGGGTGGTGTTTCCACCATCACCGCCCCATCGTACGTCAAGCAGCAAAAACTCATCAATTGGGTAGCGGAAATCGCCGCCCTCACCAAGCCCGACAATATCTACTGGTGCGACGGATCGAAGCAGGAATACGACCGTCTGTGCGCCGAAATGGTAGCCGCCGGCACAATGAAGAAGCTGAACGAGGCAAAACGCCCGAACAGCTACCTCGCCATTTCCGATCCGAGCGACGTCGCCCGTGTCGAAGACCGCACTTTCATCTGTTCCGCCAAGGAAGAAGACGCAGGCCCGACCAACAACTGGATGGCGCCCGCTGAAATGCGCACCACGCTCAACGGCCTGTTCGACGGCTGCATGCGCGGCCGCACGATGTACGTCGTACCGTTCTCGATGGGTCCGCTCGGTTCGCCGATCGCCCACATCGGCATCGAACTGTCCGACTCTCCGTACGTCGCCGTCAATATGCGCATCATGACGCGCATGGGCAAGGCAGTATACGAAGTGCTCGGCGAGGACGGTGAATTCGTGCCCTGCGTTCACACCGTCGGCGCGCCGCTGCGTCCGGGCCAGAAGGATGTGGCCTGGCCATGCAACAAGACCAAGTACATCGTCCACTATCCCGAAACACGCGAGATCTGGTCCTACGGCTCAGGGTACGGCGGCAATGCGCTGCTGGGCAAGAAGTGCTTCGCACTGCGCATCGCGTCCACCATGGGTCGTGACCAGGGCTGGCTGGCAGAGCACATGCTGATCCTCGGCGTCGAATCGCCGGAAGGGAAAAAGTATTACGTCGCGGCCGCTTTCCCGTCCGCCTGCGGCAAGACCAATTTCGCAATGCTGATCCCGCCGAAGTCGTTCGAAGGCTGGAAAGTCACCACCATCGGCGACGACATTGCATGGATCAAGCCGGGCGCCGATGGCCGCCTGTACGCGATCAATCCGGAAGCCGGCTACTTCGGCGTGGCGCCGGGCACCAACAGCAGCTCCAACGCGAACTGCATGGCGTCGCTGCAGGCCAACACCATCTTCACCAACGTCGCATTGACCGACGACGGCGACGTCTGGTGGGAAGGCATGACGAAGGAACCGCCGGCGCATCTGATCGACTGGCAGGGCAAGGACTGGACACCGGAAATCGCCAAGCAGACCGGCGCCAAGGCTGCCCACCCCAATGCTCGCTTCACCGTTGCCGCAACCCAGAATCCGGTGATCGATCCGGCCTGGGACAATCCGGCCGGCGTGCCGATTTCGGCATTCATCTTCGGCGGCCGCCGCTCGACCACCGTGCCGCTGGTGACCGAAGCCCGCAACTGGGTGGAAGGCGTCTACATGGCAGCGACCATGGGTTCCGAAACTACCGCTGCGGCTGCAGGACAGCAAGGCGTGGTACGCCGCGATCCGTTCGCGATGCTGCCGTTCATGGGTTACAACATGAGCGACTACTTCCAGCATTGGCTCAATATGGGCAAGAAGATCGCCGCCTCGCCTGCGGAACTGCCGAAGATCTACTGCGTGAACTGGTTCCGCACCGACGAGAACGGCAAGTTCGTCTGGCCGGGATTCGGCGACAACATGCGTGTCCTGAAATGGATGCTCGACCGGATCGAAGGCAAGGCCGGCGGCGTCGAGCACATCTTCGGCGTGACGCCACGGTATGAAGATCTGAAGTGGGACGGCATCGATTTCTCGCAGGAGCAGTTCGATCGCATTACCTCGATCGACAAGGCGGCATGGGAAGCGGAACTGCAGCTCCACGCCGAGCTGTTCGAGAAGCTGAAGTATCACTTGCCAAAGGCACTGGAAGAAACGAAGGCAGAGTTGGAGAAGCGGTTGGCAGCATGATGGTGCGGTAAACCTTCTCCCATGGATATGGGGGATGGAGGAGACACATAAAATCGAAGCGCGGCAGGGCAACCTGACCGCGCTTTTTATTTGCTCGCCTCGCACGGATTCCGGTTATCCCGTCAATGCCTGGCTTACAGGGTCCTGCAACAGATTTGTCGCTCGCGCTTGCCATTTTGCAATCTTGCAAGGCACACTACGCCCTGTCGACCGCCCGGCGACGCTCGAGAGGAAACCGTGACCACATTCATGCTGCTTTTCACCCTGCTGTTCGTCAGCGTGCTGCTCTGGCGGACCGTCTTCATTCGACAAAAAGAGCGGCAGGCGATCCGTTTCGGTTTGAAGGAATTGGTGATTGCCGCCGGGATTGCCGGTGTCGTCGCCGCTGCCCTTTTCTACCTGATGTTCAACAACACGCTAAGGATCGTATGAAGCTTCTTCTTGCTGCCGTCGCCGTCGCGGCGCTTTCCGCCTGTACACGCATCGACACTGGCAATGTCGGTGTCGAACAAACCGTGGGACAGGTGAAACTGGAGGAGCTCACACCTGGGCTGTACTTCACCTTGTTCAAGAAAGTGCATGAAATGACGGCCAAGGAGATGTCGATGGCGCTGAACGACATGAAACCGAAGACGAAGGACCATCTGACCATGGCCGACTTCGACGTGGATGTGTACTACCGCATCAACCCAGGCAAGATCGCCGACCTGTTCGTGAAGTACAACGGCGACGTGGTCGAAGACCGCAACGGCGACGGGATTGCCGCGCACGGCCGCGTATTCCGCTCGGCGCGGGAGGCGGCATACAAGGCGGCCAGCGAATACAACGCGCTCGACATGAACCGCAGCCGTACCGACCTTGCCAATCGCGTGCAGCAATACATGCAGGCGGAGCTGAACCGCGTTGATCCCGAAACCTTCAGCGTGACGGACGTCAATATCCGCTCATTGGTGACCGATCCGGCCCTGGAAGCTTCGATCAAGGCCAATGTCGAGACACAAAACAAGATCGATCAGAAACAAAAGGAGATCGAGCTTGCCAAACAGGAGGCAGAGCGCAAGCGGGTGGAAGCCGAAGGCGAAGCCCGGGCCAACAAGATCATTGCCGAGTCGCTCGACAGCCGCTTGATCGAACTCAAGCGCATTGAGGCACAGCAAGCATTCGCCAAGTCCGGCACCCATACGATCGTGATGCAGGGCGGCGCGACGCCATTGATACAAGTGAAGTAAATCAAGCACCCGCGGCGATCGTTGGGCCATGCATCGTGGTCCAACGATCGCCGCATTCTCTTCAATCCGTTTTACGTCTTTTGCTTAAGGAAAACCGATATGGCCGGAGCCAGCCTGCTGACACTGCTTGATGACATTGCCACCATTCTCGATGATGTGTCCGTGATGACGAAAGTCGCGGCAAAGAAGACTGCGGGTGTGCTCGGCGATGACCTTGCGCTGAATGCCCAGCAGGTCTCCGGCGTGCGCGCCGAGAGGGAGCTGCCGGTGGTGTGGGCGGTGGCCAAGGGATCGATCAAGAACAAGCTGATCCTGGTGCCGGCGGCGCTGGCGATCAGTGCCTTCGCTCCCTGGGCGGTAACGCCGTTGCTGATGCTGGGCGGCGCCTTTCTCTGCTACGAAGGTTTCGAAAAGCTGGCACACAAGTTCTTGCACAGCAAGGAAGAGGATGAGGCCCACCATGCGGCGGAGATCAAGGCGCTCAATCAGCCAACGGAAGATCTGCTGACGCTTGAAAAAGACAAGATCAAGGGTGCCGTCCGCACCGACTTCATCCTGTCGGCGGAGATCATCGTCATCTCGCTCGGCACGGTGGCGACGGCAACCTTCGGCCAGCAGGTCGCGGTGCTGACGGGAATCAGCCTCATCATGACGGTCGGTGTTTATGGTCTGGTGGCAGGTATCGTCAAACTGGACGATGGCGGACTGTACCTGACCATGAAGAAGGGTGCTGGCGGCTTGCAGTCGCTGCAGCGCCGGATCGGCAGGGGCATCCTGGTGGCGGCGCCTTACCTGATGAAGAGCCTGTCGATACTCGGCACGGCGGCAATGTTCATGGTCGGCGGCGGCATCCTGACACATGGCATCTCTGTTGCCCATGAGTTCATCGAACACGTCGCGCAGGACACCGGAGCCATACCCGGCGTCGGCAGCGTGATCGGCGCACTGGTGCCGACACTGCTGAATGCGCTTGCGGGCATCGCCGCCGGCGCGATCATTCTCGCCATCGTCACATTGGCCAAGCGCGGCATGCGCACGGCAAGGAACTAGGACCGGTCTTTCCCGCGGGCGCACCGGCGCCTGCGGTAGACTTGCGGGCGCCACTCTCTTTCCCTTCCCGGAGACGCCATGCTGACAGTCGTCCTTATCATATCGGGCATCATTGGATTCGCATCCCTCACAGGCAAAATAAAGCGCCTTGAGTCGCGCATCGCAATGCTGGAGAAGCAGGCGGCGACCTCCCATGCTGCACCCGTTGCGGAAAATATTCCCCCCAAGCCGGATGTCGCTGCCGAACCGCCGCCGGTACCGGTCGCCGATCCGGTAGTCCTGCCCTCGCCCGCCGTTGTGGCATCGGCGGCATCGGCGGCACCGATCGCATCAATCACTCCGGGATTATCACCGGCAGCATCCGCAGCAAGCGCTTCAATACCGCCCCAGGAACCCGGCCCCTTGTCCCGCGTGGCGGAATCCGTATTCGGACTGATAAGGAAAAACCCGTTCGCAAGTGCCGGTGTGCTGATGCTGCTGATCGGGTTCGGCTTCCTGTTTTCCCTGCTCGCCGCCAACAATATCCTCCCGCCGATTGTCCGGGTAGCGCTGGTCGCCCTGCTCGGACTGGCGATGTTCGGCATCGGCCTGCGGCAGGGAAACACACGACCGGTACTCGGCCTGAATCTGCAGGGCGGCGCATTGGCGCTCGAATATCTGTGCGCGCTGTGGGCTTACCAGGGATACGGCTTGATTTCCGCATCAGTGGCCTTCGTCTGGCTGGGCGGATTGTCGACCCTCGCCCTGGCATGGAGCATGCGTTCCGAGCGCAGCCTGTTTGCCTTCATCGGTCTTGCCGGGGCGTTGCTGACACCGGTAATCGCCGGCACCGACGACGGTACGTTCTCGTCGCTGACGCTGTACGCCGCCTGGGTCGGCCTGCAAGGCATCGCCGTCGGCCTGCGCCTGCGCGCACCTTCACTCGCCAGTGCCGCACTTGCCGGCAGTTCTCTGCTGCTGGGCGTGGCGCTCGATATCGACCCGGGCTCAACGACGTTGTCGGCGGCTGCATTGGCCGGCATGACGGCCGCCTATGGTGCTGCGGCGTGCCGCTGGGCGCGTGACGCCGCAGGATGGGCTGCATCGCAGCGGGCGGCGACCGTGTCGGTGCTGATCGGTGCGCCGCTGGTGATGACGGGCTTCCTGAACATCAAGGCTGATGTGTCCGCCGGCTGGTGCGCGATGCTGCTGGGCGCAATGGCAGCCGCTTATTTGATCGAAATGCGCTGGACAAACGCCGCGTGGAAAGGCTGGCTGCTGGCCATCGGAGCCGGGCTGGCATTGGTCGCCATTGGGATCGGACTGGAAGGCGCCAGCCGTGCGATCGCGCTGGCGGCGGCGGCGATGGGACTGATCCTTCTGGCCCAGGCGACGAAAAAACCCTGGGCGAACCTCGGTGCGCTGTTGTATTGGTTCCTGTCGGTGGCCGCGGGGTGGTTGGGCTGGAAGTCCGGCGACATGGGCACGACGCCCCTGTTCGTTTCGGGTGCCGTCGCACTGGGGGCCGGGTTCGTGGCACAACGCATGACATGGGGATTGGTCTATCCACTGGCAGCGCCCCTCGTCTTCGGGGTGGCGTTGCTGCAAGAGCATATCGACGAGCCGGACCTGCTCCTGCTCTGGTTCCTCGGATGGGCATTGGCGGCGCAAGCGATCGGTTACCGGTTGAAGTGGAGCGGGCTCCGCCTCGGGGCCATGTGGCTGCTGCCCGCCGGCCTGCCGCTGTACTTTTCCACGCCGGACGACTTGTCCGCCGCCGGATGGGCGGCAAGGGAGCTGCTGCTTGGCACCTGGCTGGCCTGCAGCGTCCTGGTCGCGTGGCTGACCGGCCGGGACACACATGCACCGGTGCGCCTGCGACCCGGCTTGCTGCGCATGACCGCAATCGCGGTGCCGGTGCTGTGCCAGGTCGAACTGGCGCGCGGATTTTCCCTCATGGGCTTTTCGGATCATGCGCTGATCGCGGCCAGCATGCTGCTCTGGTCGGCATGGAGCGCGCTCGCCGAGGCCGCCAGCAGGCACTTTGACGGACAGTCAGCGCTCGCTTCGGTCGTGGCGGCACTCCTGATCTTCGTCGGCGTGGCAGTCACGCCGCTGTCCCTGATTACCGAGATATCGCAGTGGTGCGCTTTGGGATTGCTGGCCTGGACGATCCGCCGGCAGGCAGGCAAACAGTTGCCGATGCACGTCGTATGGGCGCTTGCCGGCGCCGCCCTGGCGGGTTCACTGCTGCGCGCAATCGGGGCCGGCTACGGGTTGACGAATGACGGGGCGCTGGAACTGGCGCTGACCAAGGCCATGCAGCCCTGGGTATCGCTGCTATGGGCGGCGGCGGGCGTCGCGGTCGTGGTGGTCGCATCGAGGCGCCGGTTGCGGCCGATGTGGGTCGGCGGCGGCATCGCGCTGGCTTTATTGGTGGGGAAAATGCTGCTGGTGGACCTTGCCGCGTTCACGCTGGTGGCCAAGGTGGGTGTGTTCCTGGCGGTGGGCCTGCTATTTATCGGGCTTGGCTATTTTTGTCCGCTGCCGCCGGAAAGGGAATCGAACCGGGTCCCCGAATCCGCTTGACCGCGGGTGTCTGCGGTCAAGCGGAAAGGGATGTTGCTTACTTGTACAGGACTTCCGGCAGCCACAAACCGATGGCCGGGAAGGTGTACAGCAGGACCAGTGCCAATACCTGGATCGCCATGAACGGCAGCATGCCGGCGAAGATCTGGTTCAGCGTGACATGCGGAGGTGATACGCCCTTCAGGTAGAACGCCGACATCGCCACCGGCGGCGACAGGAAGGCGGTCTGCAGATTGAGCGCCACCAGCAGGCCGAAGAACAGCGGATCGACGTTGAAATGCGCCAGCAGCGGAATGAAGATCGGCATGAAGATGACGATAATCTCGGTCCATTCCAGCGGCCAGCCCAGCAGGAAGATGATGATCTGCGACAGGATCATGAACTGCAGCGTCGTCAGGTTCATCGACAGCACCCAGTTATTGATGATTTCCTGTCCTCCGAGCAGCGCGAACGCCGCCGAGAAGATGCTCGACCCGACGAATAGCCAGCACACCATCGCGCTTGTCTTGGCGGTCAGGAACACCGACTCCTTCAGCATCGACAAATTGAGCCGGCGGTAGGCCGCCGCGAGGATCAGGCCGCCGAACGATCCCATCGCTGCCGCCTCGGTCGGCGTGGCCAAACCGAAAACAATGGCCCCGAGCACCGCCAGGATCAGGAATGCGAGCGGGAAGAATGACCCGAGCAGCATCTTGAAGATCTCGAGGCGGGCAAAGCTGAGCATGACATAGAACAATGCCAGTGCGGCGAGGCCGACGGCAAAGGTGATCCAGAAGCTCTTGGGTAGACCTCTGCTTTCACTATCTCCGGCCTTGGCAGTCGCATCGGCCGTCGAGCCGGCGGCGGGAGCGGCTGCATCGGCGGGTGCTTTGCTTGTTTCGGCTCCCGGTGGCTCCGCCAGACTGCCGCCCCCTTGCATTGACGGCTCTGCCAGCCCTCCGGCACCTTCAGTCGGCGGTTCAGCCAGACCGCCGCCACCTGCCGACGGCGGCTCCGCCAGGCCGCCCTGGTCGGACGACAAAGTGCCGCTGTCAAAGCCCATCCCCATCTCGGTGAGTGTGGGCTCTTCCGGCGCAGCCCTGGTCGTCGCTTGATAGACCAGACCCATGAGAAGTACGAATGCCAGTGCCGGCAGAAGTACGATGAAGAGCTGAGACAGCAGCGTCTTCATCGGGACATCGGCGTTGCGCTTGCCCTTGATGGCACCGACCAGCGCGGTCAGCGCATTGCTGTTACCGGTTTTGGCAAGCGCGTGGGTGTAGCGCGGCAGCGGCACCATCCGGTCTTCCGCTGCCAGGGGCGGCGCCCAGGACGGCTTGATCTTGGCAATGATGATCACGTAAGCGACATACAGAAGCGCCAGCATGATGCCGGGGAAGAAAGCACCGGCATACAACTTGACCACCGATACGCCAGCGGTAGCGCCGTACACGATCAGGAGCACCGATGGCGGAATCAGGATACCAAGGCAGCCACCGGCGGTAATCGACCCGGCGGCCAGCTTGACGTTGTAGCCGGCCTTGATCATGGCGGGCATCGCAAGCAGGCCCATGAGCGTCACGACAGCGCCAACAATGCCGGTCGCCGTGGCGAAGATCGCGCAGGTCACGATGGTTGCCACGGCAAGCGAACCCGGCAGCCTTGCCATTGCCAGATGCAGGCTCCTGAACAGCTTGTCGATCAGGTTGGCACGCTCGACCAGGTAACCCATGAACACGAACAACGGCACCGAAATCAGCACGTCGTTCGCCATCACCGCGTATGCACGCTGCACCATCAGGTCCAGCGTCTGGCCGACGGCAAGATCGGGATTGACGCTGCGGTACGCGAACCAGGTAAACAGCACGCCCATGCCCATCAGCGTGAACGCCGTGGGAAAACCGAGCATGATCGCGATGACGATCAGGCCCAGCATCAGCAAGCCGAGATGCCCGTTGGTCATCTCCGATGGCGACGGCATCAGGACAAACAGGCCGATCACGACCATCGCCATGATCGACAAGCCAAACCATACTTCCTTCCTCATTTCTGTCCCCTGTTGTTGGCCACGATGTATTCATCGGACCGGGCAATATCCTGATCCGTCACATTGACCATCTGCTTGAGCTTGTCGACATCGACTTCTTCCACGTCCTCCTCGCGTTTCGGCCATGCGCCGTTGCGCAGGCAGATCACGCAGCGCACGATCTCAACCAGCCCCTGCGCCAGCAGGAAAATGCCGGCGATCGGGATGACCGTCTTGAACGGATAGAGCGGCGGGCCATTGGCGGTGATGTTCGATGTTTCATTGATTGCCCACGACTCCTGCGCATAGGTGTAGCCTGCCCATACAAGCGCCACCACGCCGGGGATGAAAAACAGGAAGTACAACGCGAGGTCGAGCCCGGCCTGCAGGCGCGGCGGGAAAAAGCCGTACAGCACGTCGCCGCGGACGTGACCGTTCTTGGCCAGCGTGTAAGCGCCCGCCATCATGAACACCGTACCGTACATCATGATCATGAGATCGAATGCCCATTGATTCGGCGCATTCAGTACATAACGGGAAAATACTTCCCAAGTAATCTGCAGGGTAAGGGCCAGGATGAGCCAGGCGAACGCATGGCCGATCCAGGTACTCACCCTGTCTACGAAAAACAATAGCTTGTTCATGCTTGAAAATCCTTGAGTGCCGAAGGAAGGGAGGCCTTGCCGCTAACCATGGCAACGGAGCGCGCCAAAAAAAACACCATCCGATTGGTCCGGATGGTGTTTTCCTGGTTCATACATGAAGCCGTTAGGCTTTCTTTCCGCCAGGTTTCTTCTGGAAGTAATGGTTGTAGGCCATGCGGCGGTTGTTGTTGGTATCCATGTCCCATTTCATCGCGCGCTCGGCAAAGGCGCGTTGCGATGCCTCGACTTCCTTGAACAGCGGATTGTCGGCACCCTTCTTGGCCACCACTTCATCCCAGATGGTCAGTTGCTGCTGGAGCAGCGAGTCAGGTGTCTTGTAAAACTTGACGTTGTTCTTGGTTTGCAGCTCGATGTAATCCTTCGAATAACGATCGATTGCCTTCCAGGACATGTCTGCCGACGATGCTTCGACTGCGTTGGCGATGATCGCCTTCATCTTCGGCGGCAATCCGTCGTACTTGGTCTTGTTGAAGCTGATCTCGAACTGCTCGGAAGCCTGGTGGAAGCTCTGCAGCATGCAGACCTTGGAAACATCCGGGAAACCAAGGATTCGATCTGAGGACGCGTTATTGAATTCGGCGCCGTCCAGCAGACCACGGTCCATCGCCGGCACGATCTCGCCGCCAGGCAGTGCGTTCACGGCAGCGCCCATGGCGGTGAACAGGTCGATCGCCAGGCCATTGGTACGGAACTTCAAGCCCTTGAAATCTTCCGGCTTGGTGATCGGCTTCTTGAACCAGCCGAGCGGTTGCACAGGCATCGGGCCGGTGAGGAAGGACACCACGTTGGCGCCGATCGATGTGTAGAGCTTCTCCAGCAATTCCTTGCCGCCGCCGTATTTGTGCCATGCGAGCACCATGTTGGCGTCCATGCCGAACACCGGGCCGGACGTCCACAGCGCAATCGCGCTCTGCTTACCGTAGTTGTAACCCATCACGCCGTGTCCGCCGTCAAGCGTGCCCTTCGATACCGCGTCGAGCAGGCCGAATGCCGGCACCACTGCGCCGGCCGGCAGCACTTCGATCTTCAGTTCGCCGCCGGTCATGTCGTTGACCTTCTTCGCGAAGTCGAGCGCGTATTCATGGAAGATGTCCTTGCTCGGCCATGTACTCTGGAAGCGCAGCTGCGTCGCCGTTTGCGCGGTCGCGACCATCGGGAACGCAACGGCGGTGGCGGTGCCGGCTGCCGCCTTGCCCAGGAAGCCGCGCCGGGAGGCTGTCGACTTGCTGTTCGGGGTTGCCTTGGCGGCTGCTTTGTCGGATGTCTTGGCGCTTCTCTTCATGATGTGTCTCCTTGTAGGTTTCGGTACGGCAAATTGTTATCCGTCAATAATCGTTTGCTTTTGACAAATCGCAATCGGAACAACTGCACTAGCATGCTCTTGCTATTTGCATAGTCAAGCCGCAGTGCAGCATTTGGTTTCCTGACAGGTGAAAATTTTTCACCTTCCGAGGAATCATGCGGCCTGCAGTACGTACTCCAAGCCGTTAAAGTGCGGCAAGATGGGCTGCACATTGTGCAACCGCGTCATTGGCCTGGCCTATCACGCGGCCCATGGTGATAAACCCGTGAATCTGCCCTGGATAGTCCAGATATTCGACACGATTGCCGGCTCTCTGCAGCAATTCGGCATAGGCACGACCTTCATCGCAGAGGGGATCGTAACCGGCGGTAATGACCAGCGCCGGCGGGAGATTACCGTGGCTGGCAGCCAAGGCCGGCGAGATGCGCCAGTCGAGCCGGTCGGTGTCCGGCCCGACATAGCAGTCGGTGAAGTAATCGATGACGTCACGGGTCAGCAAATAATTTTCACCAAGTCTTTTGTGCGACTCCGTCTGGAAACGGAAGTCGGTAACCGGATAGATCAGCAGCTGGTACGCCAGCGACGGCCCTTTGCGATCGCGCGACATCAATGCCATGACCGCCGCGAGGTTGCCGCCGGCACTGTCGCCGCCGACCGCGATTTTTGTGGTGTCGACCATTAATGTTTTTGCATGTTCGGCGATCCAGCACAACGCCGCATAACTGTCATTGACCGCAGCGGGAAAACGATGCTCGGGGCCGAGACGGTAATCGACCGAAAAAA
>JAESFT010000374.1_pt1 | contig 30791 bp, 31 predicted proteins | sample 9269451 | NCBI WGS metagenome assembly JAESFT01 (sample SAMN14502557, study PRJNA617106) | algae metagenome | isolation source: Scytonema hyalinum WJT4-NPBG1 and co-occurring heterotrophs from well... | place: USA: Mojave Desert, Joshua Tree National Park, California | collected 2006-05-25
GGACAGATTCGTATTCAGGTCTGTGTCTGATTCCAGAGGATACGATAACGACGTTATCACCGACTTCTCCCGGTCTCAGGGTGACAAGATCAACCTCTCGAAGATCGATGCCAAAACCGGCATTGCCGGCAATCAGGCTTTCACGTTCATCGGTACTGCCGAATTTTCGGGTCAGAAAGGCGAGCTACGCTACGATGTGTTCGAGAGCGAAGACGAATATGGTCGGATCTCGTACACATCCTATGTCGAGGCCGATGTGAACGGTGACAGCGTGGCTGATTTCGAAGTCACCCTCGACAAGGTCGGCTTCATCACAAAAAGCTATTTCATCCTTTGAACACAACGGAGGGCGCTTCATCAGCGCCCTCTCCGCCTTCCGCCCCGGCAACCTGAGCTTGGCCAATTCGAAGGTCGCGAGGGTGGCTCCAAAGGTAAGGCCCGGATCGCAACCCGGCGGTTTTCAAGTCACGGCTGCGGCCCTTCCGAAATCCAGGGCACCTTCGCTCGTGACCCGCCGTACACGCCGAGGGAACATTCGCTAACCTCCCCGGCCGCCGGATCCGCTGCCTCCGGATCCGCTCCCGCCCTGCCCGCCGGATCCGCCTGAGTTCTGGCCGCCCTGCGAGTTGCCGCCGTCCGTGCTGCCGGTGCTGGCTGGACCGCCGGAATCCGGCCTGTCGCTGCTCGATCGACCGGGAGACCTTGTCAGCGGCTGGCAAACTCCTCCGATCTCCTGCTCGCCCTGCATGCAGGATCGCGTCGCCGGGTTCGATTGAGCCATGGCGGCGCCCTGAGAAGCCGCCAGGACCCATGCGACCGTGAGCACCGGCACCGTTTTCGTTTTCATCGTTCCATCCTCATCGTTCGAAGCGTCCTGTCGACGGATGAACGGCTCGATTGTTTCAACCCGGCTCTTCACGGACGGGCGTATTCGACCGTGATAGCTTCACAAGTTCGGGAGCGTCCAAAGAGACCTACCCAATAGGCGACCTGCCAACCGTCCGGCGGGGTAGCCCGACTGCCCAGGCAGAACTTCCAGGGATGAGGCTTAGGCTGCTCGCTTCCGGTCGTGGAGGCGAATGTGGACGTGCTCTTGCTGAACGCGATGGGCTCGGCGGCCGTGGCTTCTGCGGTCGTGGTTGCCGTCATGACGAACCGGCTGTCGAGGGAACTCGCCGGATCATCGTCTCAGGACCGGGTCTGACGGCCAAGGCCCGACCATTGGATGGTCATCACGGGCACGCATCCCGCCTGCCCACGATAAGGCGACATCCGGGAGGCTCGTTTACGGCACGGGCATCCGTCGATCAGGCGCGGTGCTAGCGAACGCGCTCCTTGCCCCAGTTTTCGTGGGCAGCCTGATCCGAGATCTTCTGCTCGGTTCGCGACAGCCTGCGGCGACGGCTGCTGAAAACCGCCATGAAGATGCCGATCAGCAAAGGCCCGCCGACAATTACCAAGGCCCACACCCAACCATCGGCTATATCCCAATCCATCGATCGTCTCCTTGCGAGGGACTGCCGAGCGCAGTCCCGGCATTCTTAATGGGCTAACCGGAATGCCAAGTCGTTGTTCCCGGGGACGTCACGCATAGGCAAAGCCGGCTTCCGGTATTAGACAGACGAGAAAACCCGGGCCGCCACCCATCCGTAGAGACCTCATGCCGATTGCCGTTTCAGACCCTGACGACCCTCGGATCGAAGCCTATCGCGCCGTGCGGGAGCGTGACCTTGCGGGGCGCCAGCACAGCTTCATCGCGGAAGGAGAGGTGGTCCTGAGGCTTCTCCTCAAGCAAACCCGGTTCCGGATCGAATCGCTCCTTTTGGCGGAGAACCGGGTCGGCGCGTTAAGCGATGCCCTGCACCTGCTCGCCCCCGACGTTCCGGTCTACACGGCGAACCGGAGAGTGATGGACGCCATCGTGGGGTTTCCGATCCACAGGGGCATCCTGGCCATCGCCCACCGGGCTCCCTTGCCGCCGGCGGCGGAACTGCTCGCGCAGATGCCGGAGGAAGCGGTCGTGGTCGGCCTTATAGGCCTGGCCAACCATGACAATGTCGGCGGGATCTTCCGGAATGCGGCGGCCTTCGGCGCCGGTGCGGTCCTGCTCGACCGCGAGACCTGCGATCCGCTTTATCGCAAGGCCATCCGTGTCTCGGTCGGAAGCGCGCTTGTGGTGCCCTTCACGCGGGTCGGCTCCGCGGAGGCGATGGTGCAGGCCCTGCAGGAGGCGTCCTTCGACGTGATGGCCCTGTCCCCGTCCGGCCGAGAGATTCTCTCGCAGGTCCGGCCGTCCCGGCGAACGGCCCTGCTTCTGGGAGCCGAAGGCCCCGGCCTGCCCGCCGACCTGCTGGCGCGGACCAGGACCGTATCGATCCCCATGAGCGGGGGCTTCGACTCCCTGAACGTGGCAACCACGAGCGGGATTGCTTTGCATCACCTCTCCCAAGCCGGCCGTCATGGCGCAATCGCTCGCTGACTTGTGAAAGGCGGATGCCTTGTCTCCAAGCCTGGCCGTTCTAGGCTCCTGCTCCCGTGCTTCCGCTCCCATGCCTGGAGACGTTCATGACGATCACACGCCGCACCGTCCTCGCCAGCACTGCCCTTGCTGCTGCGCCCCTCGGGGCACCCGTTCTCGCCCAAACCGCCGCTCCGGCTCCTGCGCAGGGATCCGGCAGCCGCCAGGCGCCCGGCTTCTATCGCTACAAGGTCGGCGACATCGAGGTGACGGCCATCAACGACGGCTCCGCACCGCGTCCGCTCGAGGGCTTCATCCGCAATGCTGAACTGCCTGCCGTGCAGCAGGCCGCCCGCGAGGCGTTCCTGCCCCAGGACATCATCCAGAACTCCTTCACCGCGCTGGTGATCAGGAACGGCGACCGATTGACCATTGTCGACACGGGCAACGGAGACATGGGTGCTCCCACCACCGGCCGCTGGATGGAGAATTTCCGTGCCGCCGGTTTCGACCCGTCGCAGGTCAACACCGTCGTCATCAGCCATTTCCACGGCGACCACATCAACGGCCTCCGCCGGAAGGACGGCACGGCCGTCTTCCCGAATGCCGAAGTGATGGTGCCGGCCGCCGAATGGGCCTTCTGGATGGACGATGCCCGCATGAACCAGGCTCCGGAGAATGCCCGGGGCGGCTTCCAGGGCGCACGCCGCGTCTTCGGTCCCATCGCCAAGGATGTGAAGCAATATGAGGCGGACAAGGAGATCGTGCCGGGCCTCACGAGCATCGCGGCTCCAGGCCACACGCCCGGGCACACTGCCTACATGCTGTCCTCCGGCTCCGGCCGGCTGCTGATCCTGTCCGATACGGCGAACCACCCGGCCCTCTTCGTCCGCAACCCGGACTGGTCGGCGATCTTCGACATGGACGCGGATCAGGCGCGGGCGACCCGGCGCAGGATGCTCGACATGGCCGCGTCCGAGCGGGCGCAGGTCGCGTTCTACCACGCGCCGTTCCCGGCGACGGGTCACATCGCCAAAGACGGCAACGGCTTCCGCTTCGTGCCGGTCCAGTGGAGCCCGGCCGTCTAAGGCCGGTCCTCAGACGTTTCCGCGACAAGCCACTCCAGGGTGGCCGCATCTGCGCCGGTCGGCTCGATGAAGAGCACGACCGGCGTCTCGTAAGGATGCCGCTCCTTGAGAGCCCGATGCACCTGATCCTGAAGGCCCTTGCGCGTCTTCAGGATGCCGACCGCCTCCTGCCCCCGCTCGATCGCGCCCTTCCAGGCGTAGACGGACCTCATCCCTGGCAGCACGTTGATGCAGGCGATCAGCCGGTCCCGGACGAGCGCTTCCCCGATCGACAGGGCGGTGTCCACATCGGGAAAGGTCGTATAGACGAGAAGTGGGCGATCCATGCTATGCCTTTCCTCCGCATCCGATCGGACGCCACGAGGGTAACTGGGCATGGCCCGCCGTTTCAACAATATTGCATTCGTCGCCAGCGCCGCGCCGGACGCCCAGAGCGCGCTGAAGACCCTGCAGGGCCGCTATGCCAATGTTGCTCCCGAGGAGGCCGACGCCATCGTGGCGCTCGGCGGCGACGGCCTGATGCTGCAGAGCCTCCACCGGTTCATGGGTACGGCCAAGCCCATCTACGGCATGAACAAGGGCACGGTCGGCTTCCTGATGAACGATTACCGGGAAGAAGATCTGTTCGAGCGGCTGGAGGCCGCCGAGCGCAGCGTCGTGCACCCCCTGCTCATGGTCGCCTGGGACGTGCACGGGGTGGCTCACACGGCCCGCGCCATCAACGAAGTCGCCATGTTCCGGCAGACCTATCAGGCGGGAAAGCTGCGGGTGAGCGTCGATTCCCATGTGCGCATCCCCGAGCTCATCGCCGACGGCATCCTGGTGTCGACTCCGGCCGGATCGACGGCCTATAATCTTTCCGTGGGCGGAACGATCCTGCCGCTCAATGCACCCCTTTTGGCTCTCACGCCGATTTCCGCCTTTCGTCCCCGCCGCTGGCGCGGGGCTCTCCTGCCGGACTACGCCAAGATCCAGATCGAGGTCCTGGAAGCGGAGAACCGACCCGTCAGTGCGGTGGCCGACCACACGGAATTCCGCAACGTCTCCCACGTGCATGTCTCCATGGATCGCAGCGTCGATCTCGTGATGCTGCACGATCCCGGCCACAGCCTGGACGAGCGAATCCTGCGAGAACAGTTCGGTTATTGACGACACCAAAGGCATGGGGTCCAACATGCCGTTCACAACGATGAGGCAACGTCATGAGCGATGAGAGCAGGCACCCGAGGGGCGGCCTTTACTTCGAGGATTTCGCCGTCGGCACAACCATCAATCACCGCCTGACCCGGACGGTGACGCAGATGGACAACATGCTGTTCTCCAACATGACGCTGAACCCGCAGCCGCTCCACATCGACGCGCATTTCTGCGCCACCGAGACGGAATGGGGCAAGCCGCTCATGAATTCCCTGTTCACCCTCGGGCTCCTGATCGGCATCTCGGTCAACGACACCACGGTGGGCACCACCATCGCCAATCTCGGCATGACGGACGTGAAGTTTCCCGCGCCGCTCTTCGAAGGCGATACGGTCAGCGCCACGACGGAGATCGTCGGAAAGCGCGAGTCGAAATCGCGGCCCGACGCCGGCATCGTCGAGTTCGTCCACCGCGCCTACAAGCAGGACGGAACGCTGGTGGCCGAATGCCGCCGGCAGGCCTTCATGCGCAAGAGGAGCGCCTGATGCGTTCGCTGCTCTTCGTGCCGGGCGACAGCCCGAAGAAGCTCGAGAAGGGCCTGAATTCGGGCGCCGACGTGCTCCTCGTCGATCTGGAGGATTCGGTTGCCCTCGACGCCAAGGAGGAGGCCCGGCGCGTCACCGCCGCCTTTCTGTCCGAGCAGAGCAGGAGCACCGAACGTCCCCGCCTGTTCGTGCGCGTCAACGGGCTGACGACGGGCCTGATCGATGCGGATCTCGACGGCGTGATGCGGTCTGCTCCCGACGGGATCGTGCTGCCGAAGGCCATCGGCGGAGCGGACGTGGCCCATCTCGGCGCCAAGCTGGCGGTGCGCGAGGCGGAGTTCGGCCTGGACGACGGCGCCACCCGCATCCTCGCCATCGCGACGGAAAACGCCGCGGGCGTGTTCGCCCTCGGCACCTTCGCGGGCGCGAGCCACCGGCTCATGGGCCTGACCTGGGGCGGCGAGGATCTGTCGGCCGATCTCGGCGCCGAGACCAACCGCGGGGAGGACGGTGCCTACACGGACCCGTACCGCCTCGCCCGCTCCCTCACCCTCCTGGGCGCCGCGGCCGCGAGCGTCGACGCGATCGACTCCGTCTTCACCAACTTCCGCGACACGGCCGGCCTCGAAGCCGAGTGCCGCGCCGCGCGGCGCGACGGTTTCGTGGCCAAGATGGCGATCCACCCCGCTCAGGTGCCGGTGATCAACGAGGCCTTCACGCCCTCCCCCGAGGCCGTGGAGCGCGCGCAGGCGGTGATCGAGGCATTCAAAGCCAGCCCAGGAGCAGGCGTCGTTGGCGTCGACGGCGAGATGCTCGACCGTCCGCACCTGCTGCGGGCCGAGCGGTTGCTGAGGCGCGCAGGGCGGGTCTAGGGGCTTAATGACGGCTTGGAGATCCGCCACCGAGATTGTCGGCGGGTCTGATAACCGGCACGAGTGTCCAAACTCCATATGCAATTCACGGAATCCGGTGCCGTTTCCGGTTTCGTGAAGAGGCCTCTCAAAAGCGCTTCTGTTCCAGGCGTTCTACATAGCACCCCGAACCTAAGGCGAGTCGCGGGTAGCGGAGCCACGACCCTACTCCGGTGGCTCTGCTGTGGCTGAAAAGCCACCTGTTGAACAACAATCCGGCCAGCAGGAATATAAACGTGATATCCTATCCGAACAGATAGTTACCACGCCGGCTTCATCCCCGTATCCGACACGACGTCACAACAAGCCCCTCATCCGCGCTCGGAAGAGGGCTGGACACAGGCCAATTCACAAGCCGTGCGGCCGCCTTCAGCGGCTGCACTGGCGCACAGATGGGTTCGCTGGCCGGCGGACCGTGGGGGAATACGGGATGTCTCAAGCTATCATCGATGCTTTTAACAATGCCGCCGATTGGGCAGAAACTCTGGCGGCGGTCAAGGCAAACAGCAACGATCTGCTCGATCAGGACCACCTCGACAAGCTGAACACTCTTCCGGATGGCGGCGGTCGTGAAAAGGCGATCGGCCTCGGCGTGTTCGAGATCAAGACTCTGTTCGGGAACTTCGCGACCTTCGAAGACGTGCAGGCCGCCGTCGACATGCAGATCGACGTCGAATACGCCAAGTATGAATTCATCACGGCGCTGGATGCGGCCACGACCGCAGCAGAGATGACGGACGCGATTCTGGACACCATCGAACTCGTCCATCAGCATCGTCAGGATTTGATCGATACTTGGTCCACCAGTGGTGACCCGGATGCGGTAGCGCGCGCGGCGGTTCTGGCCAACGACGCTTTCACCACGGTGCTGGCCGAGATCGTCAGCCACCTCGATGAGCCGGCCTACATGGCTGAACTTGGCGCCCGCATGCTTGCGCTCCGGAATGATCTGCAGGGCGGCAAATTCTTCGGCGACGGCAAGATCATCGCTGCGCTTGCGGACGCAGATGCCGAAATCGAGGCCGAGCATGTTGCGACCATCACGGGCGTCAATGCCTTTGGGATGACCGAGGATGGCACAGCGCCGCATGTCATTACAGAACTTAAGGTTCAGGACGAGGACTGGGGCGAAGACGTCTTCCAGGCTGTGGCTGCGGCAGATCTTCAGAAGACTTACGGTACGTTCACCTTCAATCATCAGACCGGCAGCTGGTCTTTCGCTCTCAACGACGCGGCTCAGTCCCTCAACGAGGGTGAAGAGGTTGAGCAGACGCTGACTGTCACATCGTTCGACGGCTCAGCGACCGAGACCATTACGGTTACGATTACAGGAGTGAACGATGCACCTGTTGCGGCCACGACCGGAAACAGCGCAGCCGGCGACGAGGACAAGGCTCTCGTCGGAGAACTTCCCGATGCGACGGATGTGGACGGCGACGACATCACCTACGAGCTTGTTGCTCCTGTGGCCGGTCTGACGCTCAACACCGACGGAACATTCCGCTACGTGCCGGCAGCCGATTTCAACGGCGTCATGACCTTCCAGTACCGGGCCGTGGATGAGCATGGGGAGAAGAGCGCACCTCAGACGTTCACGCTGACCGTCAAGCCGGTCAACGACGCTCCCTGGAATCTCTCTCTGTCGAATGCCAGGATCGAAGAGAACGCGACAGCCGGAAAGGAGATCGGCAAGCTGACGGTCTCCGATCCGGAAGGCGGCGCATTCACCTATGAGCTGGTGGACAACGCGGGCGGACGGTTCACCATCGACGCGACCGGCGTTCTCAAGGTCGCGGACGGCAGCAAGCTGGATTTCGAGCAGGCCATGTCGCACACGGTGAAAGTCCGTGTGAAGGACGCGGACGGTGCGACTATCGAAAAGTCCCTCACCGTGCAGGTGACCGACGTCGCGGCCGAGACCGTCACGGGCACCGCGACGGCCGACATTCTCACCGGCGGCGCCGGAAAGGATGTGTTCAAGGGCGGCGCCGGCGACGACAAGCTCGCTGGAGGCGCCGGCAACGACACGCTGTGGGGCGAGAAGGGCAAGGATGTCTTCGTTTTCGACACGACCCTCGGCACGTCGAGCACCGACCGCAAGGTCAATTTCGACACGATCAAGGACTTCTCGGTACGTGACGACAGCATCCAGCTCGACAATGCGATCTTCAAGAAGGTCGGAAAGGTCGGCAAGCTGAACAAGAACTACTTCACCATCGGCGACAAGGCCAAGGATAAGAACGACTACATCGTCTACAACAGCAAGACAGGCGTGCTGTCTTACGATGCCGATGGTTCAGGCAAGGGCAAGGCGGCGGAGTTCGCTCAGCTCTCGAGGAACCTGAAGATGACCGAGAAGGACTTCTTCGTCGTCTAAGCGACGCCTACTGAATGGAAGCGGCCTACGAGTCTCCTCGCAGGCCGCTTTTTTATGGTTACTGAGAGACTATTCGCGCGGCAGACGCGACCTGCCTCAGCCCCCCGGCCGCGTGATCGAGAACTTCGTCTCGGGTGTCGCCACGAAGTAATCCCGGTAGCCCGAGCGCGCGATGGGGCGCATGGCGGCCGTGTCGACGAGGCCGTCGACGATGTAGCGGTCGTCGATGTGGATGCCGACCACTTGGCCGATGATGAGGTAATAGGACGGATCGCCCCCGCCCAGCGGGTTGAGCGGTACCGTCTGCAGCCATTTGCATTCGAGCGCCGCGAGGGCATCGGCCACCCGCGGGGGCTTCACGAGTCGGGACGGCGCGGCCTTGAGCCCCGCATGCTCCATTTCGTTCTCGCCCCGCGGCAGGACCGCGGAGGTCAGGTTCATCTGCTCGCGCAGGTCGTATGTCGCGAGATTGCAGACGAACTCCCCCGTCTCCTCGATGAAGGTGAGCGCATCCTTCCTGCCGGCCGAGGAGAACGCCACCATGGGCGGGCGCTCGGAGACGGCGTTGAAGAACGAATAGGGCGAGAGATTCACCTCCCCGTTCGCGCTGATTGCGGTGATCCAGCCGATTGGCCGGGGCGTGACGATGGCCTTGAACGGATCGTGCGGAAGGCCGTGGGCATTGGTCGCGGTTTCGTAGAACATGCTGGAGCATTTCCCGGCGGAGTGGGTTACCGGTTCGCCGCAGGACATGCGACGAACGACAATGTTAGAACCGGGTCACGATGTCGGCGAGGTTAGGCCGGTCCCGGTCGGGAGGCGTTTCCTTGGCCGTGCCGATATGGACGAAACCGGCGATCCTCTCGTTGGGCGCGAGCCCCAGAGCATCCAGCACCCGCCGGTCGAAGGCGGCCCAGCCGGAGAGCCAGGAGGCGCCGTAGCCGAGAGCGGTCGCTCCGGTTAGAAGGTTCATGCAGACCGCGCCGGCCGAGAGAACCTGCTCCCAGTCCGGGATCTTCACGTGCGGGACCACCCGGGACACCACCGCGACGACGAGGGGCGCCTGCGTGAAGCGCTCGCGCTCGGCCGCCACCTGTTCCAGACCGGCTCCCGGATTGTCGGCCTGGAAGGCTGCGGCCAGGATATCGCCGAGACGGCCCCTCGCCTCGCCCTCGATCAGGATGAAGCGCCAGGGAACCAGCTTGCCGTGGTCTGGCACCCGGGCTGCGACCGTCAGGAGGGTTTCGACCTCCGGCCCGCTCGGACCCGGCTCGCCCAGCCAGCGCGGGGGGACGGAACGGCGCTGCATCAGGCGGGAGAGGCACTCATTCATGGGATCTTCATCCGGCTTGGATAATGTGGAACAATGTAGGTGGATGACCTCGAAGGCAGCGAGCCGAGCAAGTTCCGGCTTGCCATCGTCTCGCCGTCTTGCTGCGCTTGAGGAAGCGCGGGCATCCGACAGACACGCCGCTGCACAAAAGAAACAGCAGCGGATGTATAGGGGGAGTGCGGTCACAGGCCAAGCAGGTTTCAACCCGTGGCGGCCCCTACGGCAGGCTTAATGGTCGGCCGAAGGGCGCTCCATGGGACGAGGCGAGTTGGCGCAGCGCCGCTTGAGTTCAATGCAGACATCGATTTCCGGACTGGACAGTCCCGCCTCCCCAACAGCCTGGCCGCAGCGCCAGGCGCTGACGGCGTTCGCCCTCATCCTGGCGGCCTGGGCCTTGGCCGCGGCCATCTGGCCCCTCACCGGAACCGTCGTTCCCTGGGACTCGAAGAACCAGTTCTATCCGACCCTGCGCTATCTGGGCAGCGCGCTTGCCCATGGGGAACTTCCCCTGTGGAATCCGTACCATTTCGGCGGACACCCCTCGGCGGCCGATCCCCAGTCGCTGCTCTTCACGCCCACCATGCTGCTGTTCGGCTGGCTCGTCCCCGAGCCGTCCATGCAGCTCTTCGACGGGGTCGTGTTCGCCCATTTCCTTCCCGGAGCGCTCGCCTTCGTGCCCCTGTTCCGCCGCAGAGGCTGGCATCCGGCGGGCGCCGTGGCGGCCGCAATCGTCTTCATGCTCGGCGGCTCCGCGACGGCGCGGCTGCAGCACACCGGCATGATCTTCAGCTACGGCTTCTTCCCGCTCGCCTTCTGGCTCCTGGAGGAGGCCCTGGACCGCCGCTCCTACCGTTACGGCCTCCTGTTCTCCCTGAGCGCCGCCATGATGGTGGTCGGGCGGGATCAGGTCGCCTTCCTCTGCGCCCTGACCCTTATCGCCCTGGCGGCGCAGCGGATCTGGACGCCTCGTCCCCTCGCCTATCTCCGGTCCCGCCTGGGCCTCCTCGTCTTCATGGGAGGGGTCGGCGGCGCCCTTCTCGCCGTTCCGATCGTGCTGACGATGCAGTTCCTCGCCACGTCGACACGCCCCTCCTTCGGCTTCGGCGTAGCCGCCATGGGATCCCTGCCCCCGGAGAGCCTGGCGACGATCCTGTTCGGCAATGTCTTCGGATCCCTGCGCTGGACCTACGACTACTGGGGACCCGATTGGCACAGCCTGTCCGAGGGCACCTGGACGGACCGGGCGACAAACTACCTGTTCGTCGGCACGATCCCGGCCCTCCTGCTCCTCTGGCACGGGGTGGCCGGAGGGCGCCTGTTCGCGCGCGAATTTCGGTTCTTCCTGATCGTCGGCGTCGCGGCCGTGCTCTATGCCCTCGGCCGCTATACCCCCGGGTTCGAGATCATCTTCGACCACATGCCGGGCGTGAACCTCTACCGCAGGCCGGCCGATGCGACCTTCCTCATCAACATCGCCCTGGCCTTCGCTGCGGGGTACCTCGTCCATCGCTATGCGACGGACGGCCTGCCGCAGTGGAACAGGGCCGCTCTCGGGCGCTTCTGGGCCGCCCTGCCGCTCCTGGCTCTGGGCCTGCTGGTCGCCGCCATCGCCAGCGCCCTGGCCTTCGCCGTCAAAGGGGGGCATGTCTCCCCAGCCGTGACCGAGATCGCCGTAAGCCTCGTCGTGTCCAGCCTGGCCGTCGCGGCGATCACCCGGATGAGCGGGGCTTCACGCTGGCGCGAGGCCATGGCCCTCGTGCTGGTGACCCTGACAGGTGCGGAGCTCATCGGCCGCCATGCGGCCTCGGCCCTGAATGCGGAACCGGCCGAACGCTACACGGTCTTCACGAAGCTGCCGCCCGAGCAGCTGCAGGGGCTGCAGATCCTCAAGCGGGAGCTGGCGGACCGCCACGCGAAGGGCGAATATCCCCGGGTCGAGATCCTGGGCCTGAAGGGTGCCTGGCAGAACGCGTCCATGGTCCTCGGGATCGAGGACATCATCGGCTACAATCCCCTGAGGCTGGCCGATTACGAGCGGGCTATCGGTCCCGGCGAGAATGCCGAGGATCCCAATCTGCGCCGTTTCCCGACGAGCTTTCGCGGCTACAAGTGCCAGCTCGCGAGCCTCCTCGGGCTCGACTACATCGTGCTCGACCGCCCGGTGGAGAAGTTGCCGCGCCATTTCCCGCGCCTGACGGGCGCCGAAGTCGTCTACGGGACCGGGCGGATGTGGATCTACCGGCTCAACGCCTCCGTCCCCCGCGCCTACGTGGCGCACCACGTGACGCCCGTGGATTCCGAGGCCGTGCTGGGCCTGGAGGAACTGCCCGAGTTCAACCGCGAGACGGAAGCCCTCATCGACGATGGCAGCATGCCGCAGCTCAAGGCATCGTACACGCCGGCGGGCGCCGCCCGCAGCGAGGCCAAGGGAGAGGCGCGCATCGTCAGCTATCAGCGCAACTCGGTCACGCTCGAGGTCGAAACCAACGAGAACGGCATCCTGGTGCTGCACGACATCCATTATCCCGGCTGGGAGGCCTGGGTCGATGGCGAGCGCCGGCCGGTCCTGCGCGCGAATCTCCTGTTCCGCGGCGTCGAGATCGGCCCAGGACGCCACCGGGTCGAGTTCCATTTCCGGCCGATGTCACTCGAAAATCTGGTTGCCGCCGCGTCCGATCTCGTCAAAAGCGATGACAAGCCGATTCAGACGGCCATTGCCTCTCCGCTTCAATAAGAGCCGATGCCTCATTGATGACCTTGTTTGTGAAACAGCGCTTCTGGATTCTCGGGCTCATCGGCCTCGCGGCCGTCGGCTCGGCCTCGGCCCAGTCGCCGGCCGTGCCGTCCATGTCGCAGAGCCTGCCTCCGATCTCCGTCGGTCAAGTCACGCTGAATGCCGGCGCGACCTTTGCCGGAAGCAACGAGCCGATCCGCTCCGGGCTCGTGTGGCGGATCTATGAGGATCGCGGCGACGCATCCCAGCCCACCATCGTCGCGCGTTCCACGAGCCCGATGCCGAGTTTCACCCTCTCGCCCGGCAACTACATCATCCACGTGGCCTACGGCTTTGCGAGCGCCTCGAAGCGCATCAGCGTCCAGCGCGGCAACCTCAACGAGCGGCTCGCCATCAATGCGGGCGCGCTCCAGCTCAAGGGCGCCGTGGGCGGAAGCCCCATTGCGCCCAACCGCCTCGCCTTCTCCGTCTATGTGCCGGAGGCGCAGAACTCGGAAGGCCGGCTCGTGATCGCCGACGCCAAGGCGAACGACATGATCCGCCTGCCCGAGGGCACCTATCACGTGGTGTCCACCTACGGCGATGCGAACGCCATCATGCGCAGCGACCTGAAGGTGGAATCCGGGCGCGTCACCGAAGCGACCCTCAATCACCGCGCTGCGACGGTGACGCTCAAGCTCGTTTCATCCGCCGGCGGCGAGGCCTTCGCGGGGACGGCCTTCAGCGTGCTCACCCCGGGCGGCGACGTAATCCGCGAGGCCATCGGGGCCTTTCCTTCCGTCACGCTGGCCGAGGGCGAATACGTCCTGATCGCGCGCCACGAGGGCAAGGTCTATACCCGCGAGTTCAAGATCGAGAGCGGGCTCGACCGGGATATCGAGATCATCGCGACGCCCTAGGCGTCTGAACCTTTCCGCAGCCGCGGCATTGACCGTGGGCAATCATCGGTCGCGCCGCTCATGAGCCTCAACTCCCAAGGCGTGACCTTGCTGGAGAGGAAGCTCATGAAAATCGCAGAGATCATGACACGCAACGTGCGCGTGGTGAGTCCCGACCGAACGATCCAGGAAGCGGCGCGCCTCATGGACGAGATGAATGTCGGGGTGCTGCCCGTCTGCGACGGACGCCGCCTGCGCGGCATGGTGACCGACCGCGACATCACCGTCAGGGCCACGGCGGCGGGCCTTCCGCCCGACACCACGCGCGTGCGGGACATCATGTCCGACAATGTATGGTGGTGCTTCGACGACGACGACGTCAGCCACATCGTCGAGCTGATGAGCGACCATCAGATCCGCCGCCTGCCGGTGGTCGATCACGACAAGCATCTCGTCGGCATCGTGGCGCTCGGCGATCTCGCGACGGACAGCGAGGGCGAAGCCTCCCGGGCGCTGCACCGCATCTCCACCCCGTCGGAGCCCGACCGTTCCGGCACGCCGACCTCGTCACGCGCCGATCAGACCCGCGGCGGCGGACAGGCGCGCCTGACCGGCGACGAGCGCCGTGAGCTCGACCAGCGTCTGAGGCGGGAGGACGACGATTGGCGACATCGTCCGCACGACTACCACGACGATCGGCGCGGACGGGACGACCGCTCGCGCAATGCGGGCCGCGAGCAGTTCCGCTTCCGCGAGGAGGATGACGTGCGTGCAGCCTTCGGCAGCTTCGGCTACCCCGGCCAGGAAGGCGCCCGCAACGCCCGCATGCGCGGCGGCTTCGGCGGCGACGGCTACCAGAGCTACGGGGACGAGTATGCCGGCCGCGGCTCCGCCGGCCGGGGCTACCATCCCAAGCGCTTTGGCGCCTCCACGATCACAGGCGAGCGCGCCCGGCCCGGCGACGACAGCAACGAGGATGATCGCCGCATGCAGGACCGCGAGCGCACCTGGAGCCTCGTGAACGAGCGCCGGGATCACAGCAATTACGGCATGGGGCCGGGCAACACCCGCTTCGGCAACGACGCGACGGCGAGCCGTGGCGAGGTGCGCCGGGGCGAGCATCAGGGCCGCGGCCCGAAGGGCTACCAGCGCTCGGACGACCGCATCCGGGAGGACATCAACGAGCGCCTCACGGACGACGCCATGATCGACGCCTCCGAGATCGAGGTGCAGGTCCAGAACCGGGAGGTGACCCTCACGGGCACGGTCCGCGACCGCAACGAGAAGCGGCGCGCAGAAGACCTGGCCGAATCCGTCTCGGGCGTGAGCCACGTACAGAACAACCTGCGCGTCGGCCAGCGGCAGGGAACCCATGCGACCGGAACCGAAGCCGGCGACGCCGGTGCCGCGACGGGCAATCCGGGTGTGGGCACCGCCGGCACGACGGCCGGCACGGCTCCCGGCGGCCGCACGACGGGGCGGCAGCGGCAGACGACGTGACCTGACGGGGACTCACTCGGACGTCATCACCGGCCTCGTGCCGGTGATCCCGATTGATTGGGGCGCAGCGCTCTTCCGATCGAGATGGCCGGGACAAGCCCGGCCATGACGGCTGGTGGTTGTCATCCCTGGAAGGGCCTTCTGTGACAATAAAAAAGGCGGCGCCTCTTTTCAGAAGCGCCGCCTTCGCGGTTGGACCCGTAAGCCCCTATGCGATCGTCCGCTCGACCACGTGATGCCCGTCGAGAGTCACATGGCCTTCGGGCTCTGACACGGCCTTTGCCGCACGCCTGCGGTCCGGCGTGACGGCTTCTGCCGCGAGAACCTTCAGGGCCTCGTCGAGGGTCATGGTCTGCTGGTTCGGGCTTCCCAGGCGGCGGATCGAGACCGTCCGCTCGGCGGCCTCCTTGCGGCCCACCACGAGAAGCACCGGCACCTTCACGAGGGAGTGCTCGCGAACCTTGTAGTTGATCTTCTCGTTGCGCAGGTCCGCCTCGACGCGAAGGCCCGCGGCCTCGGCGGCGCGCACCACCTCCATGGCGTATTCGTCGCCCTCGGACGTGATGGTGGCAACCACCGCCTGCACCGGCGCGAGCCAGAGCGGGAAGTGACCGGCGAAATGCTCGATCAGGATGCCGGTGAAGCGCTCCATGGAGCCGCAGATCGCACGGTGCACCATGACGGGCGTCTTCTTCTGGCCGTCCTGATCGACGTAGAACGCGCCGAACCGCTCCGGCAGGTTGAAGTCCACCTGGGTGGTGCCGCATTGCCAGTCGCGGCCGATGGCGTCGCGCAGCACGTATTCGAACTTCGGCCCGTAGAACGCACCTTCGCCCGGATTGATCGACGTCTTGATGCGTCCACCGGACTGGTCCTCGATCTGCTTCAGGACGCGGGTCATCACGTCCTCCGCATGATCCCACATCTCGTCCGTGCCGACGCGCTTCTCGGGACGGGTCGAGAGCTTCACGACGATCTCGTCGAAGCCGAAATCGGCGTAGGTCGAGAGGATCAGGTCGTTGATCTTCAGGCACTCGGCCGCGAGCTGATCTTCGGTGCAGAAGATGTGCGCGTCGTCCTGCGTGAAGCCGCGCACGCGCATCAATCCATGCAGCGCGCCCGACGGCTCGTAGCGGTGCACGTTGCCGAATTCGGCAAGACGCAGCGGCAGATCGCGGTAGGACTTCAGACCGTGCTTGAAGATCTGCACGTGGCCCGGGCAGTTCATCGGCTTGATGGCGAAGATGCGGTCGTCCTCGGTCTGGGTCGCGAACATGTTCTCGCGGTACCAGCCCCAGTGGCCCGAGGTCTCCCACAGGGCCTTGTCGAGGATCTGCGGCGCGTTGACCTCCTGGTAGGTGCCTTTCAGGCGGCGGCGCATGTAGGAGATCAGCTCCTGGAACACCGTCCATCCCTTCGGATGCCAGAACACGACGCCCGGCCCCTCCTCCTGGAAGTGGAACAGGTCCATCTCGCGGCCCAGGCGGCGATGATCGCGCTTCTCGGCTTCCTCGAGCTGGCGGATGTAATTGTCGAGGTCCTCCTGGTTCGCCCAGGCGGTGGCGTAGATGCGGGTGAGCATCGCGTTGTTCGAGTCGCCGCGCCAATAGGCACCCGCCACCTTCATGAGCTTGAAGGCGTTGCCGATCTTGCCCGTCGAGGTCATGTGCGGGCCGCGGCACAGGTCGAACCAGTCGCCCTGGAAGTAGATCTTGAGATCCTGCCCTTCCGGGATCGCGTCGATGAGCTCGATCTTGTAGGTCTCGCCCTTCTCCTTGAAAACCTGCTTGGCCTTGTCGCGGCTCCAGACCTCCTTGGTGAAGGGTTTGTCGCGCGCGATGATCTCGCGCATCTTCGCCTCGATGGCCGGGAAGTCCTCGGGCGTGAAGGGCTCGTTGCGGGCGAAGTCGTAGTAGAAGCCGTTCTCGATCACCGGGCCGATGGTGACCTGCGTTCCGGGGAAGAGCTCCTGCACGGCTTCCGCGAGCACGTGCGCGGCGTCGTGCCGGATGAGCTCCAGCGCGCGCGGGTCCTCGCGGTTCAGAAATTCGATCTTGGCGTCCTGGGTGATCGGATCGGCGAGATCGGCGATCGTGCCGTCGAGCGCCATGGCCACGGTGCGCTTGGCGAGCGACTTGGCGATGCCTTCCACGATCTCCCGGCCGGTGACGCCGGATTCGTACTGGCGCTGGGCGCCATCGGGGAATGTCAGGGTGATCATCACATATTTCTCCTGGCTCACTCCTGCCAACGGAGCAGGTAAGCGGGGGCCGACGGTTCGTTGGTTGAAGGGCGAGATCAGCCGCCGTCAGGTTCGACTGAATCGCAGGTGATCGCAGAGGCGTTGTCCGGCGCGTTGACGCCCCGCCAGCGACCATAGGCCCAGGGCTTATACCAGGCGGCGGCGTCGGGCAATGTTTCAGGCACGAGATCGATGCCGTGCGTGCCGAAGGGGCCGCAGCGGCAGATGCGGGCGAACCCCATCCAGCCGCCCGGCCAGAAGCCGTGCCGCTGGATCGCCTCGTCCGTGTAGTCCGAGCAGGACGGCAGGTGCCGGCACTGGCGGCCGATCAGGCCGGAGAGCGTGAGCTGGTAGCCCCGGATCGCCACGTGGGCGATCCGGCGGGGGAGATGTCTCGCTGCTGTGCCCTGAGATCTCTCGCTCACGTCCGGCCCTCGCTCCAGCGTCATGTCACGTAGAGTCCGCACAATCGAACACGTCAACGACTCTACGGCACTTTGCTGCAGTACAACCTAGGATTTGATCGTTATATCGTATGAACACTTGAGGACTCAACTGCCGTTTAGTAGAAACCTTGTAACTACCGAACGATACTTCATTTCGTTGCCGGATTCGCGGGCAAGCCGCCGCCTCACAGGGAGGTCGCATCATTGGGAGCACGAATAATGGCCGTTACAATCAGTAAATTCATCTGGGATATTACGTACTCCTGCCCGTTGCTCTGCGGGCATTGTTATTCGGAATCCGGTCGCCGGTCGGCGCGCACCCTCGATCGGGACGCGGCCATGCGTGTCGTCGACGTGATGCTGGCGGCGCGAGCGAAAAGCGTGATGTTCAGCGGCGGCGAACCGTTGTCGGTCCGGTGGGCCGTCGAGGCCATGAAGCGCCTGCACGACACGGGCATCGAGGTTACGCTGTTCACGACGGGCTGGTCGATGCAGGAGAAGACCGCCAATGCCCTCGCGGATGCGGTCTCGGGCGTTGCGGTGAGCATCGACGGTGCCGATGCCGCCGTGCATGACGCCGTCCGCGGGCGCGCCGGCGCGTTCGAACGCGGCATGAAGGCGCTCGACATCCTGAACCGGGTGAAAGACGACAGGAGCGCCGCCGGACGACCATGCTTCAAGCTGGGAATCGACTACACCCTGACCCGTCCGGGCGCGAAGGAAGCGGACCTCGAGCGGTTCGTCGACAAGGCCGTCGAGCGGTTCCCGAAACTCGATTTCATTCGCTTCGGGGCGGTCATTCCGTCCGGGCTGGCCGCCGAGCGGGAGTTCGAGACCAGCGGGCTTCTCACGATCGACGAACTGGTCGACATGATCGATCTCGGCCGGCGCTTTGCCGCCCGTCACGAAAACGGTCCCCGCATCTCAGTGACCGATGTGCGCTACTTCCTGCCCCAGCCTGGGGCGAGCCTTGTCGATCTCGACATCCTCCAGATCGAGCCCGACGGAGCGCTGCGTGCCTTTCCGATCTACGAGGCGAAGATCGGCAACGTCCTCCACGAGCCTCTGGACGTTCTGTGGCCGCGGGCGCAGGCCTGGCGCTCCGATCCCTTCGTCGCCGAGCAGATGGAAAAGGTTCGGACCATGGCCGATTGGGCCGACACGACCCGGACCCTGGACCGGCGCTACGGCTCCGAGGACGATAAAGCGCGGATCGCGCGTCGCGCGCTGGCAGCGGCGGTCCCTGCTTAGACCGGATGAACCGGGCCCGAAGGTGAACACGCTTCGGGCTCGATGCTCCGGGCATTTATCCAACGCTCTCGATCCGCCGCGCCTCGATCTGGTCGAGGGCGTCCGCGACCGCATCGAAGGTCAGGAGGATCGAGGCATGGCGCGCCTTGTAATCCCGCAAGGGTTCCAGGACCTTGAGGTCTTCCCACTTGCCCTGAGGCGCGTCTCCGCCTGCCTTGAGCAGACGACTTGCCGCATCGCGAACCTCGCGAAGCTCCTCTATGGTCGCGCCGATTATATTCCGCCCCATGATGGACGACGAGGCCTGCCCCAGAGCGCAGGCCTTCACCTCATGGGCGAAGGCCGTCACGACATTGTCTTCGAGCTTCACATAGACCGTCACGGTCGAGCCGCAAAGCTTGGAATGAGCGGTCGCCGACGCATCGGCCTCGGGCAGCCGGCCCAGATGCGGGATATCGGCTGCAAGCTCGAGAATGCGTCGGCTGTAGATGTCGTTCAGCATGACGGTCATGATATGACGGTTGGGAATGTGCTCATATGCCTATATAAGCACTGTGAATGGGTTCTGCGACAGCGGTGTTCGCAGGGCTGTCTGGAAAGAAAATAGAAACTGCCGGGCGGCCAAGCTTCCTCGGTTGAAAAGTTGAGAAATGAGGCTCCACGTGAGTGATGTGGTTAAGTCCCTGTCGACGCGTCTGAGTACAGCCGCTGACAAGCCTGCTGCCCCGTCCCGGGAAGAGGCCGAGGCGGCGGTTCGCACCCTGATCCGCTGGGCAGGCGACGACCCGACTCGTGAGGGCCTGCAGGACACGCCCAAGCGCGTCACGAAGGCCTTCAAGGAGTTCTACTCCGGCTACGGGGAGGACCCGTCCGAGATCCTCGACAAGATCTTCAGCGAAGTCGAAGGCTACGACGATATCGTGCTGGTGCGCGACATCCCCTTCCACTCCCATTGCGAGCACCACATGGTGCCGTTCTTCGGCGTGGCGCATGTGGCCTATTACCCCACCAAAGGCGTTGTCGGCCTGTCCAAGCTCGCCCGCCTCGTGGACGCCTATGCGCGCCGGCTCCAGACGCAGGAGACCATGACCTCGCAGATTGCCAGGGCCATGGTCGATGCGCTCGATCCCCGCGGCGTCGCCGTGATGATCGAGGCGGAGCACATGTGCATGTCCATGCGCGGCATCCAGAAGGCCGGCGCCCTGACCCTGACCACCCAGTTCACCGGCATCTTCAAGGAAGATCCGGCCGAGCAGGTGCGCTTCCTGACCCTCGTGCGGAACGGCCGGGGCTGACATCGTCCATGAGCCCGTCACAGACCAGCCGTTTTCCCGCACCCGGCCCCAAGGCCGAGCTCGAGGAAGGAACCGTCCTGTCGCCCCGCTTCGGAGCCGACGGGCTGATCACCTGCGTGACGACGGATTTCACCACGGGCGAGATCCTCATGGTCGCCCACATGAACGCGGAAGCGCTGGCCAGGACGATCGAGACTGGGGAAGCCTGGTACTGGTCCCGCTCGCGCGGCGAGCTCTGGCACAAGGGGGCGACGAGCGGGCAGATCCAGACCGTCCGGGAGATCCGGGTCGACTGCGACCAGGATGCCCTTCTGCTGCGGGTGCAGGTGGCGGGCGACGGGGGCTGCTGCCACACGGGACGCCGCTCCTGCTTCTACCGGAAGGTCGAGACCTCCGGTGGCGCACCTCGCCTCCTGATCGACTGAACCCGGCAGCCCTCTGAAAATGCAGGGCTGCCATCGAGCAGGAATCGGGTGCAGTGTCCGAACGTCCGGGTTAGGAAGACCCGATGACACGACATGACCTTCTCCCCGCACGGCTGGCGGCCAGCGCCGTCTTCTTCGGCAACGGCTTCGGCATCGGCACCTGGGCGGCCCAGCTTCCCCGGTTCAAGGAATCGCTCGGCCTGTCCGACGGAGAGCTCAGCCTCGGACTCCTGGCCTTCTCCCTCGGGGCGGTGGCGCTCATGCCGGTCATCGGCTGGGCGGTGGCGGTGGTCGGCAGCCGCACCATGACCATCGCGGCGGCCTTCTCCTTCGCGGCAGCCCTGCTTCTCCCCGGCCTCGCGCCGAACCTGAGCCTGTTCGTCGCCGCGGCCCTCGTGGCCGGAGCCTGCAACGGCACCATGGACATCGCCATGAACACCAACGCCACCGTGGTCGAGAAGGCCTGGGGCTCGGCCATCATGTCGTCCTTCCATGCCTTCTTCAGCCTCGGAGGACTGGCGGGAGCCGGAGCGTCCGGTCTGCTCATCGCCCTCGAGGTCGGGATCGTCCCGACGCTCGTCGTCTCCTGCCTCGGAATGGGGCTCCTGTTCCTGCCGGCCGCCGTCTGGACGCTAGGCGAGAAGGAGCGGGCCGGCACGGGCCACGGCTTCGCCTGGCCGCGGGGGAGCGTGGTCCTCCTGGCGGTGCTCGCCATGTTCTGCTTCATCGTCGAGGGCGCCATCGTCGACTGGTCGGCGATCTATCTCCAAACCGTGGCCGGCGCCAGCCTGGAGGCCGCCGTCACGGGCTTTGCCGCGTTCTCCCTGACCATGACGGTCTGCCGCTTCATGGGCGATTTCGTCGTTCGGCACCTCGGACGCGTCCGGACCCTGCAGCTCGGAGGCCTGCTCTCGGCCTTCGGCCTTACCCTGGCGATGCTCCTGCCGCACCCCCTGCCCGCCTCTATCGGCTTCGCCCTCGTCGGGGTGGGCCTGGCCAACGCGGTGCCGGTCCTGTTCAGCACGGCGGGCCAGATGAAGGACTTTCCACCGAGCGTGGGCGTCGCCATGGTGGCAACTTTGGGGTATGGCGGCCTGCTGCTCGGCCCCCCGCTGATCGGGTTCGGCGGGGAAATCCTCAGCCTTCGCGCCATGTTGGGCCTGCTCATCGGTTTCGCCTTGATCATCATCATTTTGTCGCAGCGAGCTTTGCAGCGCTCCACAGTTCAGTTTTCCTGAACCAGTCCTACTTGAAACTTGAGGGCACCATTCATGCGGCTTTCACGGGAGGCTGCCAGGAATGGGACAGGATGCCTTGGAGTCGATCAATGTTGTGGGACGGGATTGCCCGGCGGAGCGCCGGATCAGGGGGTGGCGGGGGAGTGTCCGAGATCAAGCCGCCAGCCGAGCGCGAACATCGGACGAAGGCGAGGATCGGTCTCGCCCTGGGCGGAGGCGCGGCGCGCGGCTGGTCCCATATCGGCGTGCTCAGGGTCCTGGAGGAGGCCGGCATCGTTCCGGACGTGATCGCCGGCTCCTCGATCGGCGCCGTGGTGGGCGGCTGCTACGCGGCCGGCAAGCTCGACGAGCTGGAGGCCTTCGCCCTGTCCCTCACCAAGCGGCGGGTCATGGGTCTGCTCGATTTCCATTTCAGCGGCGCGGGCCTCATTGCCGGCGGGCGCCTGCAGCGCCTGCTCGACCACGACCTGATGGACCGGAGGGTCGAGACCCTGCCGGTCAAGTTCTGCACCATCGCGACCGAGCTCGTGAGCGGCCATGAAATCTGGCTCACGCGCGGTCCCCTCGTTCAGGCCATGCGGGCGTCCTATGCCCTCCCCGGCGTCTTCGACCCGGTGATGATCGGCGGGCGCTGGCTCATGGACGGCGCTCTGGTCAACCCGATCCCGATCACCGCCGCCCGGGCGCTCGGCGCCGACATCGTCATCTGCGTGAACCTCAACGGCGAGGTGCGCGTTCGCGGGACGGTCATCCAATCCTACGATGCCGGAACGAGCGACGAGCAGGAGATCGAGGAGGTCATCGACGAAGCTCCCCGGCGCTGGGGCATCTTCCCGGGTCACCGTGGAGACAAGCCGCGCAAGCCGAACGCGCCGGGCTTGGCCACGGTGATGGTCGACGCCTTCAACATCACCCAGGACCGCATCGCCCGCTCGCGGCTCGCCGGCGATCCGCCGGACGTCATGGTGGCGCCGAAGCTCGCCAAGATGGGGCTGTTCGAGTTCCACCGCGCCCAGGAATGCATCGCCCTGGGCCGGCAGGCCACGGAACGCGCCCTGCCGGACATCCTCGAACTGCTGCAGGAATCGCAGACGAGCTGATTGCGCTCAGGAGCGGTTGATTAAGGCTCGCGTGCAATCTGCTTGGTCGATTCCATGATGGCCGGGGTGCGCCATGACTGACCTGTTCCGGTTGGCGAAGGCGCAAGCCCGGCGGCGCGAACCGCCGAGGCCAAACGCAAGCGAAGGCCGCAGTGACGGCCAGCCCGCTTCTCACCTAAGGCCCCGATGGCTTTCCGGAAAGTTCGGAACTCCCGGTAGGCCACGTCGAAAGCGCTTGCTCCGCGACAGCCTCCAGCATATCGCGGCTAAAGCCGGCCTTGGCCTGCACTGCCATGCCATGAGAGACAGCCATCACGAAGGCCGCAAGCGCCGTCGGTTTGGCCGTCTCCGGCAAGTCGCCCTCGGCCTTTGCTCGTTCGAAGCGTTCACGAAGCTGCACCTCACCGACCGCGCGAGCATCGATCAACGCCTGTCGCACCGGTTCCGCTTCATCCGATCCCGCCAGGACGCCATTGATCCCGAGACACCCCGTATGCTTCGAATAGCGTGTATGGAGATCGGCCGCACTGTACAGGATATGCGCAGCCACTTCCCGCGCTGTCGGGAGTTGAAGCGCCTCCGGGATGAAGTCCAGGTATCGCTCGTAGTAGCGAGCCAAAGCTTGGCGGAACAGCGCTTCCTTGTTGCCGAATGCAGAATAAAGGGCGGGTCTCTCTACCCCAGTAGCCTCGGTCAGGTCGGCGTAGGAAGCCCCCTCGTAGCCCTTACGCCAGAAGACGCAGAGCGCGGCGTCGAGAGCTTTCTCCACGTCAAATTCGCGATGGCGTCCCATCAGCTCAGCTCAATCTTTTCATAATGGCCATTACTAAACCACTTGACAGTTTATGTCCACATTTCATACCAATCGTTATCGTAACGTACGTTACGGAAAGCAGCGAGGTCGCTCGCTGAGATCAGGTGATGTCCTGGTCGTGAACCGAGAGGGTTTTCATGTCGAATACACTGAAAGGTAAAGCCGTCCTGATTACGGGCGGCTCGCGCGGCCTTGGTGCCGCGATGGCCGAAGCATTCGCGGGGCACGGAGCCGACGTTGCAATCAGCTACGCCGCCTCGGCCGACAAGGCGGAAGCTGTCGTGGCGAAGCTGAAGGCGAAGGGTGCTCGCGCGATCGCGATCAGGAGCGATCAGGCCGACCTATCTTCCTCCAAGCCATTGATCGACTCGGTGATCGCCGAATTCGGCAAGCTCGACATCCTCGTGAACAATGCCGGCATTGCGATCCAGGGTCAGCTCGTCGACGATCCCGAGCTCGATGGAGAGAAATACAATCGCCAATGGCAAGTCAACGTCATGGGCACGATCGCCAACACGCGTGCGGCGGCGCCCAAATTGAGCGACGGTGGTCGGATCATCTTCATCGGCTCTCTCCTCGGCTCCGCGATACCCTTCCCAGGCGTAGCAGACTATGCCGGAACGAAGTGGGCGCTCGCCGGATACGCGAAGGGCATCGCGCGCGACCTCGGCCCCCGCAATATCACGGTGAACGTCGTACAGCCGGGCATCATGCCCACGGACATGGCCTCGGACGTCGCCGGTGAGCTTCCGGATCGCGAAGCCATCCTGGACATGCATCCGATCCGTCGCATCGCGACCCTCGAAGAAGTGGCGGAAACGGTCTGCTTCCTCGCCGGACCTTCCGCGGGCTACATCAACGGTGAGACCATCAATATAGCCGGTGGTCTAGGGATCTGAGATCCACCTTTGGGTCCGATGCTTTAGCCTCAGCCAACAGCTCCTGAGCCTGGCCCGTCGTACGGACCCAGAAGGCCGCGTCAGCGTCCCGTAGGGCCACGTAGTGAAAAGGGGATCCCGGTTCCGCTCCGGACGATGCGCCAGCTTAAGAGACAAGCTTCGGATGGACCTGAAAGTGGAATCCACTTTCAGGTCCTTTGCTCTAGGCCGTAGCGATATATTCCTTGATCGCCTGAGCCTCGGCCTCGACCTCTTCGAGGCGAAGCTTCACCACGTCTCCGATGGAGACGATCCCGGAAAGGCGCCCGCCCTCCACGACCGGGACGTGCCGGAATTTCTGCTGGGTCATGAGTTCCATCACGTCGTTGATCGAGGTCTCGCCCGTGCAGGTGACCACCTTCTCGGTCATGAAGCGGGAGACGGGCTCGTCCAAGGCCTTGGCTCCGTGCGCGGCGACGGCGCGCACGATGTCGCGCTCCGAGATGATGCCGGAGACCGGCCGCTGACCGTCCACGATGAGAAGGGCACCTATTCTGCGTTCCGCGAGAACCCTGGCCGCCTCGCTCAAGGATCGGCCCGGCTCGATGGTGGCGACGTCGCGGCCCTTGAGCGAAAGGATTCGATTAACGATCATTTATTCCCTCCCGTTGTGCGAACGGCGAGGACCGTCAGCCCTCCCATGCGCGAGGCTGAATTCGGGTATCGATTCCCCTTGATTCCGGGGCAGAAACCCTCCGTCAGCCTTACGATGATTGGAGCAATCCGTGTCGGTTTCAAGCCGAAATGCGGCGTGGCCGTGCCGGAAGCGGATCCAGGAGCGGAAAAACGACGAGACCGGCCAGGAAGCCGCCGATATGCGCTTCCCAGGCGATGCTCGCATCCATGAGACCCGCGGGCTGGACGAAGGCGAACACGTAATTGGCCGCGAACCAGATCACGAGGAAGATCAGAACCTGCCGGTTGCGCACCATGTGCCCAAGCGTTTCGCGGGGCCGCTCATGCGGCTGAGTCAGGCGGCCCTCCCAATGCCACGAGGCCGGGGCGAACATGAACCAGGAGGCTGCCGCCATCAGGCCCGACACGGCCCCGGACGCACCGATCATCGGCAGGACCTGAAAGGGATTCACGATGGCGTAGAACACCGCCCCGCACACGGCGGATGCGGCCGATAGGAGAAAGAATCGCCCGGCGCCGCAGCGCCGGACGATGGGCGTACCGAACGCGGCGAGCCAGACGCCGTTGATCAGCACATGGGCCCAGGAGCCATGGAGGAACGCGTAGGTCAGCGCGGTCCAGGGCCGCCCCTCCTCCGGGGCCAGCACGTATTGCGCCAAGGCCATCATCGGCGTCACCGTGTCCTCCGGCACGCCCTCGCGCAGGGACCGCATGATCTCGTCCGCCTGCACGCCCCCGAACGCCACGGCCCAGCGCGCCGGGATGACAGACCAGTCGATGATCAGCGTGAAATCCGTTTCATCGGACAGGAAGAGCCGAAGGGCATGGATGCCGATCAGCACGGCCAAGCACAGGGTGATGGTTGCCGGCAGGTTGAGGATCGGCTCACGGAGACGGGGCGGTTGTGGAAACATGCAAAACTTTTTTGTCTGGCAGCCGCCTCGGGTCGTTGTGCCGGCGGCATTCGGTTCATTGTCTGAGTAGCCCTAATCCGGGTGCGGCGTCGAGAAAAACCAACAACTTAGCAACGGCGGAACTTGCCGAAGAGGAACGCTTTCCCTCTTCGATTCAGTTCGTGCAACTTTTCGTTAACCATAATGGAACCGGTTGGCCCGCGACGCGTTAACTCACCTTTTACTTTCCGCTTGAGCCTAAAATGCAACCATGTCAGTTTGGTTAAAAGAACGTTAACCGGCTGGTGGGGCATGCGGCAGGATTATTTCAAGAATGGCCTTTTCTGTGGCGTAAATGAGAAGCCTGCCGCTTTCGGCACATTCATCAAATCAGCCCTTCTCGGCCTGTCGCTCCTCTTTTTCGGACAGGCCGCCCAGGCTCAAACGCTGGCCGCACTGCCCAATTCCAGCGCCCCAATCACGAGCGTCGGCACGGCCAAGCCGCTTCAGGGCTGGTCGCAGTTCTGCGACAAGTTTCGGTCCGAGTGCGCGGTGGACGTTTCGGAATCGGACATCATCGACCTGACCCCCCAGGTGTGGAAGACAATCGTCTCCGTAAACCAGCGCGTGAATGCGAGCGTGAAGGCCGTGACGGATGCCGACCACTGGGGAGTCGTCGACACCTGGGGCTTTCCCGACGACGGCCGCGGCGATTGCGAGGATTTTCAGCTCCTGAAGCGCAAGCTCCTCGCCGAGATGGGCCTGCCCCGCCGCGCCATGCGCATGACGGTCGTGATCGACGAGCTCGGCGAAGGCCATGCGGTGCTGATGGTCCGCACCAATCGGGGCGATTTCGTCCTCGACAACAAGACCTCGTCGGTCCTGCCCTGGCACCGCACCGGCTACGTCTACATCAAGCGCGAGAGCCAGGACACGGTCGGCTGGGTGTCGCTCGGCGGCATCGTGTCGTCGCCGACCACCACGGCGAACCGCTAAAACGAAATACCGGCGCCTCGAGCGCCGGTTTTGTTTTGCAGCAGCAAGTCTGTTCGAGGCGGATCAGTCGATCCGCCTCATGCCTTTTGCGAACCGCTTCCAGTTGTCCACATAGGTCCGGGCCGACCAGCGCAGCCGCTCGATCGCGTCGGCGTCGAGCACGCGGATCGCCTTGGCGGGTGCGCCGACGATCAGGGAATTGTCCGGAAAGGCCTTGCCCTCGGTCACCAGCGCATTGGCCCCCACGAGGCAGTTCGCGCCGATGCGCGCATGGTTGAGAACCGTGGCCCCCATGCCGATCAGGGAATTCTCCCCGATCGTGCAGCCGTGCAGGATGGCCTTGTGCCCGATGGTGCAGCCCGCCCCGACCGTCAGGGGTGCGCCCATGTCCGTGTGGAGCAAGGCCCCTTCCTGGATGTTGGTGGCCTCGCCGATGTCGATGAGCTCGTTGTCGCCGCGCAGCACGGCGCCGAACCAGATGCCCACATCGAGCCCGAGCCGCACCTTGCCGATCACATGGGAGTCCGGCGCGATCCAGAAGCGGTCAGGTTCGGGAAGGATCGGAGCGGTATCGTCGAGGCTGTAGATCGGCATCGCAGGTCCGAAAAGAAAAACAGCAGAACCTGGGATGAGGTTCTGCTGCGGGAAAGCCGGTTAGTCCTCGAGATCCGTGTCGAGGATCGCCATGGTGAAGTTGTAGGAGCGGTCCCCGTCCTCGTCGTCGAGAAAGAGGACGCCGACGAATTCCTCACCGATGTAAACTTCCGCCGAGTCGGCCTTCTTCGGGCGGCCGACGACGCGGATCGAGTGGTTCGCAAAGGTCTGGCGCAGATAGCGCTCGACTTTAGCCATCTCGGTTTTGTCCACTACAGGTCCTTTCTTGATGTCACGGATGCTGCACTTGCCATGCCGGGCCAACGCGAGCAAGCGGGGTTGGGTCCCTGAAGGGAGGCCCTCCGTCAGATTCCGTCGGATTCCGAGAAGCAATGATCCATGGAGCGAGCGGGCTCCTCGCATCCGGCCGTGCCGATGACCTTGGCCGGGACGCCGGCCACCGTGGCGTTGTGGGGGACGGGCTTGAGGACCACCGACCCGGCGGCGATTCTCGCGCAATGGCCGACCTCGATGTTGCCGAGGATCTTGGCGCCGGCGCCGATCAGGACACCGTGGCGGATCTTGGGATGGCGGTCGCCGCGCTCCTTGCCGGTGCCGCCCAGCGTCACGTCCTGGAGCATCGACACGTTGTCCTCGATGACCGCGGTCGCGCCCACCACGAGCCCGGTGGCGTGATCGAGGAAGATGCCCCGGCCGATCCGGGCCGCCGGGTGGATGTCGGTCTGGAACGTGTCGGAGGAGCGGCTCTGGAGGTAGAGCGCGAAGTCCTGCCGACCCCTCTTCCAGAGCCAATGGGCCAGGCGATGGGTCTGGATGGCGTGGAAGCCCTTGAAGTAGAGCACCGGCTCGATGGCCCGGGTGACCACCGGGTCGCGGTCGATCACGGCGCTGATGTCCGCCCGCATGGCCACGCCGATGGAGGGGTCGTCCTGCACGGCCTCCAGGAAGATCTGCTCGATGATGTCGGCCGGGACGGCCGCGTGGCCGAGGCGCGAGGCGACCCGGTGGATGACCGCGGCCTCCAGGCTCGGCTGGTGCAGGACCGCGCTGAGCACGAAGCCTGCGATGGCCGGCTCGGCCTGGACGATGGCCTCGGCCTCACCGCGCAGGCGGTTCCAGACCGGATCGACCTTTCCGGCCACGGCATCCGGGGCTCCCGGCTTCAGGCGCGTCTGTGTCATGATAGTCTCCTTGCCGGCTTCGCGAGGGCCTTCGGCATAGATAAGAAGCACGCGCCCCTTACCATAGATCCAAGCCCGCCATGACCTACTCTTTTTCGCCGTCCACGTCCAAGCTTGTCGTGTCCCTGTCCGACGGCATCGCGACGCTCGCCATCGACAATCCCTCCAAGCACAACGCCCTGGACCTGGAGATGTGGGGGGCCTTTCCCGACCTGATGGCGGCCCTCGACCGGGATCCGGCCGTGCGCGTGGTGGTCGTCCGGGGCGCCGGCCGGGAATCCTTCGCGTCCGGCGCCGATATCGGCGAATTCGCGACCCTGCGGGCCGATGCCGAGGGCGGACGGCGATACGAGGCCGTCAACGAGGCGGCCTTCTGGGCCGTCGCCCATTGCGCCAAGCCCGTCCTCGCCATGATCCGCGGCTTCTGCCTGGGCGGGGGCTTCGGCCTCGCCCTCTCCTGCGACCTGCGGGTCGCCTCCGAGAGCGCCGTCTTCGGCATCCCGGCGGCGCGGCTCGGGATCGGCTATCCGCCCGGCGCCATGAAGCTCGTGACGGCGGCCGTGGGCGCGCCCGCCGCCAAGGACCTGTTCTTCACCGCCCGGCGGATCGACGCCCGGGAGGCCGCGCGCCTCGGCGTAGTGCAGCAGGTGGTGGCCGACGAGGAGCTGGAAACGACGGTCGTGGCCCTTGCCCGGACCATCGCCAGGAATGCGCCCCTGACGATCCGGGCCGCCAAGGCCGCCATCGACCAAGCCATGGGCGTGGCCCACCCGGACGTGGACCCGGTCGCCCTCGCCGACCGGTGCTTCGACAGCGCCGACGCCGCCGAGGGCCGCAACGCCTTCCTGGACAAGCGCCCGCCGGTCTTCACGGGGCGGTAGGCTCAATGTCCAGCTCCCCGTCATGGCCGGGCTCGTCCCGGCCATCCCAATTGAGTGAGGCGCCGCGCCGTCCGGATCGGGATCACCGGCACAGGGCCGGTGATGACGAGAGAGGGCGAGATTGACGATCCGCTATTGCACTCCCCCTCATGCCTCCCGGCGGTACACGAAGTAGCGCCCTTCCGGCACGCCGGTCTCGGCCGAGACGTCCCGGCACGAGGGCAGGTCGAAGGCCCGGTCGCCGAGCAGGATCCCGCCCGGCCCGAGCAGGGCGTCGAGGAGCGGCGACAGGCGTGAGGCGAGGCTCAGATTCGCGGCCTCGTCCCCGGTCCCGATATCGATGTGGATCAGGGCCGCCGCGCCGCGCCCGTGCCGCGCGATGAAGGGCGGCAGGGTGTCGAAGAGATCGCCGACGACCAGATAGCCTTGCGGGGGATAGCAATCCGGATGGGCCGCGGGCGCGCGCTCGAACACGTGGATCTCCCGCCCCGGCAGCCGGGCGCGCAGGTGATCGTAGGTGCGCCCGTTGCCGAGGCCGATCTCGAGCACCAGCCCGGCCGGGCCGATGGCCTGCGCGGCCCAGTCGAGCAGGTCGCGCTGGGCGGTCAGGCGGCGGATGGCGCTGTCGAGCCGGGTCATGGGTGCCTCCCGGTCACGGCCGCCGGGCCAGGAAGTCGAGCACGCCCTGCTTGTGCACCTTGTCGCCGACCGCGAGGTTGTGGTCGCGGCCCGGGATGTCGAGGGCGGTGGCGTTGGGGATGAGCGCGGCGAGCGCCGGCCCGGAGCCCGACACGTCATCGGCCGTGCCCACGGACACCAGGGTCGGCAGCCGGATCGACGCCACCTCGGCCGGCGTGAGCACCTGCCGCGAGCCGCGGA